>JACCDY011488152.1_pt1 | contig 143325 bp, 138 predicted proteins | sample 7446391 | NCBI WGS metagenome assembly JACCDY01 (sample SAMN15323451, study PRJNA562643) | freshwater metagenome | isolation source: river surface water | place: USA:Blue River Watershed | collected 2017-08-18 | reverse complement strand
TGAAAGCCATTACGAAAACGACAAAGAGCTAAAGCTCAAAACTCGTCATGCCCTTCCGGCTCGACGAGTCGGAATCTCAAAATTAACATTGAAAGGGTGATGACATGAAATTGGTAGGACTTGTAGGGTGGCGTGGCATGGTCGGTTCCGTCTTGATGGACCGCATGCAAGCCGAGGGCGACTTTGGTTTGATTGAACCTTTGTTCTTCTCCACCTCCAACTCGGGTGGCAAAGCGCCCGCCATGGCCAAAAATGAAACGACGCTGCAAGATGCCTTCAACATCGATGCCTTGAAGCGTTGCGACATCATCATCACCGCCCAAGGCGGCGACTACACCACCGAAGTTTTCCCCAAGTTACGCGCAGCAGGCTGGAACGGTCATTGGATTGACGCCGCCTCCACGCTGCGCATGGAAAAAGACGCGGTGATCATTTTGGATCCGGTCAACATGCCCGTCATTCAATCCGCTTTGAAGAATGGCGGCAAGAATTGGGTTGGCGGCAATTGCACCGTCAGCTGTATGTTGATGGGGGTCGGCGCTTTGTACAAAGCCGGTTTGGTCGAATGGATGAGCACCCAAACTTATCAGGCTGCCTCAGGTGGCGGCGCGCAGCACATGCGCGAGTTGCTCACGCAATACGGCACCTTGAATTCTGAAGTCAAAGCATTGCTCGACGATCCCAAGAGTGCCATCCTTGAAATCGACCGCAAAGTCATTGCCAAACAACGTGCGCTTACAGGCGCTGAAACTGCCAACTTTGGTGTGCCACTGGGTGGCTCGTTGATTCCATGGATCGACAAAGATTTGGGCAATGGCATGTCCAAAGAAGAGTGGAAGGGCATGGCTGAGACCAACAAAATTTTGGGTCAAGGCGAAGGCTTCAACTCTGCCGCCATTCCTGTGGATGGTTTCTGCGTTCGCGTGGGCGCCATGCGCTGCCACAGCCAAGCGCTTACCTTCAAGCTGAAAAAAGATGTACCCTTGGCCGACATCGAAGCCATGATCGCTGCTGACAACCAGTGGGTCAAAGTAGTGCCCAACACCCGTGAAGCCACTTTGCAAGACCTCACACCTGTGGCCGTTACGGGCACCATGACCATTCCAGTGGGACGTATTCGCAAATTGGCCATGGGCCCTGAGTATGTTGGCGCCTTCACCATTGGTGATCAATTGCTGTGGGGTGCTGCTGAACCACTGCGCCGCATGTTGCGCATTTTGCTCAACGCCTAATCAGGCACTCATGCGCACAGCTCGTCACGTCATTGCCGGCATCATCAGCGTTTGGGGCGCGTGCATCAGTGCACACGCCCTCACCTTGGCTGGCATTGAAGTGCAGTCGTTTAAAGGCGAGCCCTTGCGCGCTGAAATCAGTGTGGCCAGTGCCACGGCGGAAGAGTGGCAACAACTCAACGTCAAAATTGCGCCAGCTGAACGCTTCACGCAACTGGGACTCGTCTATTCACCTGCGGTAGGCTTGCTGCAAGCAGAACCCTATGAAGCCAGAGATGGCTCTCAACGTATCCGCATTTCAGGTCCTCAAAATTTTTCTGATAATTTTGTCGATCTGTTGATCGAGGCGCAGACAGCTTCGGGCAAATGGGTGAAAGCGTTCACTTTGATGCTGAAGCCAGCGCCCGCCAAGTCAGACGCGCCAATTCAACTTGCGACCTCTTCCGAAGTCACGAAGAGCAGCGCTGCGCCACCTTCCGAGCATGTGGTTCAAAAAGGAGAAAGTGCCAGCCAAATCATTCAACAATGGTTGACTGAAGACATGAGCACGCAGCAAATGCTTGTTGCCTTGCTCAAAAGCCAACCCGATGCCTTCATTGAAGGTAACGTCAATTTATTGCGGGCCGGCGCCGTGCTCAAAGCGCCTTCGGCTACGGCTGTTCAAGCTGTAGATCCTGATGAAGCGCGCCGATTCTTGATCTCACAACAAAAAGAATTCTTAGCTTACTCTCAAGCTGCCGCCCAAAACACCAATGTCATCAAGGGTCAAGCGCCTACCCGTCAAGCTTCTGGCAAAGTGGGACAAGAGGAAACTGCACTCCAAGCCGCAGAAGCCACCATCGACCAATTGAGGCTCACTCAAGCGAAGATTGAAAAACAAAATGCTGAAACAAGGTTGGCAGCGCAACGTGCTTTACAAGATGCACAAAAACAACTGACCACCCTGCAAAATAACGTCAACCAACTGGTTCAACTCACAACCCCAGCGCCCATCAACGTGGGTCCAAGCCCTTCACCTGCAACTGACAACAGCCAAAGCAAGGGTTGGCTCAACCTCCATCGTTTATTGGAAACACCCCACCAAAATACCTACTTGTGGGCTGCTTTGGCGTTGCTGGGTATTTTGACGGTGTGGGCTGGCCTTCGAATTCAGAGCAGGAAAACTTCACCCAGCTTGAGCACCTTGATGCCAGCGGCAGAAGTGCCCGCCGCTTCTAATAGTTTTGAACGTCCCAACAAACTTGAATTGCCAGCAGACATCACAGCATTGGATTTAAACCTTGACCTGGGTACTCCGACAGTCAAAAACATGGATCAAGTTCGGTCTGCCATTAGCACAGAGACAAGACAGTGAGAATTGCGCTGGGCATCACCTACAACGGTCGGCCCTACCAAGGCTGGCAGAGTCAAAGCACAGGCCTCACCATCCAAGACAAATTGGAAAAGGCACTCAAAGAATTTACCACTCAAAAAGTGACCACCTTGTGCGCCGGTCGCACCGATGCTGGCGTTCACGGTCTGATGCAAGTGGTTCACTTTGACACCCCTCTCGCGCGTGACATGGGGTCTTGGGTGCGCGGAACCAACCGTTATTTGCCCGATGATATTTCTGTGCAATGGGCACAAGAAGTGCCCCCTGAGTTTCATGCCCGTGGAAGCGCTCTGTCGCGTCGCTATGCTTACATCGTATTGGAATCGCCTGTGCGTCCAAGCCTCGAGTTTGGCCGCGTGGGTTGGGTCTACCGCCCATTGGACGAAGCCGCTATGCGCCAGGCTGCTCAGCATTTGTTGGGCGAACATGACTTTTCTTCCTTCAGGGCCAGCAGCTGCCAAGCCTTGTCCCCCATCAAAACCATGCTGCGCGTCGAGATTCAAAGGCACGGACCTTACTGGCGCTTTGAATTTGAAGGCAATGCTTTTTTGCACCACATGATTCGCAACATCATGGGTTGCATGGTAACCATCGGGCAAGGATTTCAGCCACCAGAGTGGATGGCGCAAGTCATTGAGAGCAAGCGCCGTGATGCAGCGGCCCCCACCTTTTCACCAGACGGTTTGTACTTCCAAGGACCGATCTACGACTCACAGTGGGGTCTCCCCACTGAAACGCCACCTTTTCATTGGTTACCATGAACAAGGCCCCTTCCAATACCCTCATCAAAATTTGCGGCCTCACTCGGGAGGACGATGTCTTGGCTTGCGTCACAGCAGGCGCCCATGCCATTGGCTTTGTGATGTACCCCAAAAGCGCCAGGTACGTCTCACCAGAGCGAGCGGGGGTCTTGGCGAAGCTGCTGCCGCAGGGCCTGACGCCGGTCCTGTTGTTTGTAAATGCCAGCCTAGAAGAAGTTCAGGCCGCTTGCGACGCCGTCCCCAACGCCCTGCTCCAATTTCATGGCGACGAATCCCCCGCCGAATGCGACCGACTGGCCAAAACAGTGCAACGTCCTTACTGGCGCGCAGCTCGAATTCCCACCGACAACACGGCCTCGTTTGACTTGGTAAAATTCTGCCAAGATTACTCAAATGCCCAGGCCATTCTGCTCGACGCTCATGTTGACGGTTATGGCGGTGGCGGGAAAACATTCAATTGGTCACAGCTTCCTCCAAACGTCAACGCTCACCTCGTTTTGAGTGGTGGATTGACGCCTGCAAATGTGACCGATGGCATTCTTCAACTTCGGCCCAAAGCATTGTCTTTGGCCGTTGATGTCAGCTCGGGTGTCGAGCTAGAAGGCCAAAAAGGCCTCAAAGATGCCCGAAAAATCCAAGAATTTGTGGCTGCCGTGAAAGCAGCCGATGCCATTGAGTAACACCATGTCCAATTACCAACAACCCGATGCTTCTGGCCACTTTGGCATTTATGGCGGCAGTTTTGTCAGCGAAACCCTGACGCACGCCATCCTAGAATTGCGCGAGGCCTACGCCAAGTACCAAAACGACCCTGAGTTTTTGGCCGAGTTCAAATACGAACTGGCGCACTTTGTGGGTCGCCCCTCGCCCATTTATCACGCAGCTCGCATGAGCCGTGAAGTGGGTGGTGCACAAATCTATTTGAAGCGCGAAGACCTGAACCACACGGGCGCTCACAAAATCAACAACACCATTGGCCAAGCCATGCTGGCCAAGCGCATGGGCAAGCCGCGCATCATTGCCGAAACAGGTGCCGGTCAACACGGTGTGGCCACGGCCACCATCTGCGCCCGTTACGGTCTGGAGTGCGTGGTTTACATGGGTGCCGAAGACGTCAAACGTCAAAGCCCCAACGTGTACCGAATGAAACTCTTGGGCGCTACCGTGGTGCCCGTCACGTCTGGCAGCAAAACCCTCAAAGACGCCTTGAACGAAGCCATGCGCGACTGGGTGGCCAATGTCGACAACACGTTCTACATCATCGGTACCGTGGCTGGCCCACACCCCTACCCCATGATGGTTCGCGATTTTCAAAGTGTGATTGGCAACGAATGCCTTGAGCAAATGCCAAAGCTATTGGCTCAAACAGGTTTGCACAGCCAACAACCCGACGCGGTCATTGCTTGCGTGGGCGGCGGCTCCAATGCCATGGGTATTTTCTATCCCTACATCAATCATCAGAACACACGCCTAATTGGCATCGAAGCAGCAGGTGAAGGCTTAGAAAGCGGCAAGCACTCTGCCTCTTTGCAGCGGGGCAGCCCTGGTGTGTTGCACGGCAATCGCACTTACATTCTGCAAGACGACAACGGGCAAATTACCGAAACCCACAGCATCAGCGCGGGCTTGGACTATCCAGGCGTAGGCCCTGAGCACGCTTTTCTCAAAGACATTGGCCGTGCCGAATACGTGGGCATCACCGATCAAGAAGCATTGGACGCCTTCCATTACTTGTGCCGCACCGAAGGCATCATCCCTGCCCTCGAGTCCAGCCATGCTGTTGCCTATGCCAAGAAGTTGGCCGTCACCATGAAGCCCGATCAATCTATTTTGGTCAACTTGTCGGGCCGAGGCGACAAAGACATCGGCACTGTGGCCGACCTGAGCCAAGCCGATTTCTACTGCCGTCCCAGCTGCCAAGGTCAAGGCGTCAAAGGTGGTTTGCCCATTGGCGAGCAAATTGTGAAAGTTGTCAAATGAGCCGCATTGAAGCCACCTTCCAACAACTGAAAGCCTCGGGTCGCCAGGCACTCATCCCCTACGTGACTGCAGGCTTTCCTTTTGCCGATGTCACGCCTGAGTTGATGCATGCCATGGTGGCTGCAGGCGCCAATGTCATTGAATTGGGCGTGCCTTTTAGCGACCCCTCAGCCGATGGCCCCGTCATTCAAAAAGCGGGCGACAAAGCCTTGGCGTTTGGCATTGGCACCTCCCACGTCATTGACATGGTGAAAGCCTTTAGACAGACCAACACCACCACGCCTGTGGTGCTGATGGGCTATGCCAACCCCATTGAGCGCTATGACCTGAAGCACGGCAAAGACGGCTTCATTCGCGACGCCTCAGCTGCCGGCATCGACGGCGTCTTGGTGGTGGACTACCCCCCCGAGGAATGCGTTGAATTTGCGGCCAAATTGCGGGCCCACCGCATGGACCTGATTTTCTTGCTGGCCCCCACCAGCACCGATCAGCGCATGCAGCAAGTGGCCGATGTGGCCAGTGGCTATGTGTACTACGTGTCGCTCAAGGGCGTCACAGGCTCAGGTGCCTTGAACACCGACGAAGTAGAGGCTATGTTGCCCCGCATTCGCCAAAAAGTGAGCATTCCGGTAGGTGTTGGCTTTGGCATTCGCGATGCCCAAACCGCACAAACCATTGCCAAAGTGGCCGATGCCGTCGTAATTGGTAGCAAAATCATCCAATTGATAGAAAATGAACCCCGCGATAAAGTCGCGGCTGTGGCTGGCGACTTCTTGCGTGGCATTCGCCAGGCCATGGACGCCTGAAACACCCCATAAGGACCTCGACATGAGTTGGCTCGAAAAACTGCTTCCCCCAAAAATTCTGCACACCGACCCGGCCGACCGCCGTAGCGTGCCGGAAGGCTTGTGGATCAAGTGCCCCCAGTGCGAATCCGTGCTTTACAAAACTGACCTGGAGCAAAACCAAAACGTTTGCCCCACCTGCAGCCACCACCACCGCATTGGCGCACGTGCCCGTCTAAACAACTTTTTGGACAACGAAGGCCGCTACGAAATTGGCCAAGAAGTGGTGCCTGTCGACGCTTTGAAATTCAAAGACAGCCGCAAGTACCCCGAGCGCATCAAAGAAGCCATGAGCAACACCGGTGAAACCGACGCCTTGGTGGTCATGGGCGGTGCCATCCACAGCATCAACGTGGTGGCGGCTTGCTTCGAATTTGATTTCATGGGCGGCAGCATGGGCTCTGTCGTGGGCGAGCGTTTTGTGCGCGGCGTCGAAACCGCCATTGAGCAAAAAGTGCCCTTCATTTGCTTTACGGCCACCGGTGGCGCGCGCATGCAAGAGGGCTTGTTATCTTTAATGCAAATGGCCAAAACCAATGCGTCATTGACTCGCTTGGCCAAAAAAGGTTTGCCTTACATCAGCGTCTTGACCGACCCCACCATGGGCGGTGTTTCTGCAGGTTTTGCATTCATGGGCGACGTGGTCATTGCCGAACCCAAGGCCTTGATTGGGTTTGCCGGTCCCCGCGTGATTGAAAGCACTGTGCGCGTGACCTTGCCAGAAGGTTTCCAACGCGCCGAGTTCTTACAAGAAAAAGGTGCCATCGACTTCATTTGCGATCGCCGTGAATTGAAGATGACCGTGGCCAATACTTTGGCCATGTTGACGCGCCAATCCGCTGACGCCGTCAGCTGAACTTGATCAGAAGCAGCGGACGCTGTCCGCTGCCCTTAAAACCCGCCGTACTGCAAACCCGCCAGCAACATGCCGGCAATTTGCAAGATGACCAACAGCACCAGGGGCGATAGATCAATGCCGCCTGGTTGAGGAATGGCATTCCGAATGGGTGCCAGCCAAGGCTCCACAATGCGTGACAACAGCATCATGCTGCCGCTATTGGGTTGAACCCAAGACAAAATGGCATAGAGCAAAATAATGGCGCTCAAGCCAGAAACCAGCCAATGAAGTACGCCAAACAGGCTGGCAATCAAAACACCCAGCAATGCCGCTTGTGCGCCTGCCAAGGCCCACATCGCCAACAAATGGCTCAACTTCATCAGCCAAGCTGCCGCCAAGCTGGACGTGTCCAATCGACCGACTGCGGGCAATATGCGCCTAAGTGGCATGACCAACCAATCGGTCACAGCAAACACAAAGCGACCAATGGGGTTCTGAAAAGGCAAACGCTGCCATTGCATCACCAAGCGCATCAAACAGGCCCCGCCCACCAAACCCGTGGCCACATCCAAGATCAAATTGACAATTTGTAGAAACACAGAAGTCCTCCAAGTGTGTGCATGATAGCGGCAGCCCGAAGGAATCGTAAAATAACGGGTTCGCGCTCTCATTCAGCGTTTTTACGGGTTTTATCCGCCCTCACTCATTAAGTGCACTTCATGTCAGACACGCCAGCAGAAAATCAAACCACCCCCGTCGTTGACGAGAACCAACTGATTGCAGAACGCCGCAGCAAGCTTAAGGCCCTGCGTGAAGCGCAAGCGCAAGGCAAAGGCGTGGCCTTCCCTAACGACTTCAAACCTGAACACCATGCGGACGAACTGACAACGGCACACGGCGACAAAGCAGCAGAAGCCTTAAAGGGCGAAGGCGTGGCACCTGTCAAAGCCAAAATTGCCGGCCGCATGATGCTCAAACGCGTGATGGGCAAGGCCAGCTTTGCCACCTTGCAAGATGCCACAGGCCGTTTCCAGATTTATGTCACGCGCGATGACATTGGCGAAGAAGCCTACAACGATTTCAAACATTGGGACTTGGGCGACATCGTGGCCGCTGAAGGCTTCTTGTTCAAAACTAAAATGGGCGAGTTATCTTTGCACGCTTCCAGCGTTCGCATGCTCACCAAGAGCCTTCGTCCCATGCCCGACAAGTTCCACGGCGTGGCCGATCAAGAAATCAAATACCGTCAACGCTATGTTGACTTGATGATGGACGAAGACGCGCGCAAACGCTTTACGGCGCGCAGCAAGGCAGTGAGCGGCATTCGCGACTTCATGGTGAAGCACAACTTCTTAGAAGTTGAAACGCCCATGTTGCACCCCATTCCAGGCGGTGCCAATGCACGTCCGTTTGTGACACACCACAATGCCCTGGACCAAGAAATGTTCTTGCGCATTGCGCCCGAGTTGTACTTGAAGCGTTTGCTGGTGGGCGGATTCGAACGTGTGTTCGAAATCAATCGCAACTTCCGCAACGAAGGCATTTCAGTTCGCCACAACCCAGAATTCACCATGATGGAGTTCTATGCGGCTTATTGGAACTACCAAGACTTGATGGGCTTTACCGAAGAATTGGTGCGCGATGCCGCCATGAAAGCGGTCGGCCATTTGCAGCTCTCGTATGCTGGCAAGCCCGTCGATTTGGCAAAGCCTTTTGCTCGCCTCACCATTCGTGAAGCCATCATCAAGCACACCGAGGCTGGCGACAAAGTAGACGACGACGCTTGGCTCATACAAGCCTTGCAAAAGCTGGGCATGAGCGAAGCCAAAAACAATCTGTCCAAGAAAACTTTGGCCGGTTTGCAGGTGCTGTACTTTGAAGAAACCGTGGAAGAAAAATTGTGGGAACCTACGTTCATCATGGAACACCCCACCGAAATTTCGCCTTTGGCCCGTGCCAACGATGAGCGCCCAGAGGTCACGGAGCGTTTTGAGCTTTACATCACAGGACGTGAATTTGGCAACGGCTTCTCCGAGCTGAACGATGCCGAAGACCAAGTGGCACGTTTCCAAGCGCAAGTGGATGCCAAAGACAGTGGCGACGATGAAGCCATGTTCTTTGACCACGACTTTGTGCGCGCCTTGGAATATGGCATGCCACCTGCTGGTGGTTGCGGCATTGGCATTGATCGTTTGATGATGTTGCTGACCGACAGTCCTAGCATTCGAGATGTGATTTTGTTCCCCGCCTTAAAGCGAGAGCAGGACTAAAAAAAAGCGCCAACTCTGGCGCTATTTTTTTGATTGAATTTACTGCCTTGGCAAGCGATCTTGTTGCGACGCGGCATGGGTCACTTCTTTCGCCTCTACGTCAACCACCTCGCTGTCATTTTTTGAAGCGGCGCCCCATGTACCAAAGGGTGCTCTGCTGCGGGCCATGTCTTGATAACGTTGCCACACCACAGCGACCTCCGGTTTCCGACCGCGCACCAAAGACCACAAAGCGCCAAACAGCAACGCAAATAGCAAAATGCAAAGCATGCCCAGCACAAACACCAAGCCCAGCAAGCTGAAGAAAATTTTAAAAATCCAAGCGATGAATTGCATATCAAGGCAAGCAGGCTAAGGCTTGCTGGTAATTGACTGAACGAACCAAATCATCCCAAGCCAATGCAGGTGTGGTGGGCAACAACGCCAAACGTCGAGCTTCACTGAGTTCGTCAGGTTGCCACCAACCTTTGACTTGCGCTTCAGCCAGTCCGTCTAAAACTTCGTCAATCACTTTGCTGCCCTTGAGCGATTGATTGCACAGAAGCGCTAAGTCACAGCCTGCATTGAGCGCCGCCAAAGCACCTTGCGTGAAACTGATGGGTTGGCCGTCTAGAACACGAGCGCCAGCCATCGACAAATCGTCGCTGAACACAGCACCGGTAAATTCCAATTGCTCGCGCAAAATGTCTTGAATCCAAGTGTGTGAAAAACCTGCGGGTCTTGCGTCTACCTTGGGGTAAATCACATGCGCTGGCATCACGGCTGACAGTTCATTGTTAAGCCACTCATAGGGCTTGGCATCTTCTTTCAAGATGGCTTTCAAACTGCGCTTGTCGATGGGCATGTCGACGTGTGAGTCAGCCTTGACATAGCCATGCCCAGGAAAGTGTTTGCCGCAGTTGCCCATGCCAGCGCGAAGCAAACCGTGCATCAGGCTTTTGGCCAACAAGCTGACGTGTCTGGGGTCTCGGTGAAAGGCGCGGTCGCCAATCACGCTGCTCTCGCCGTAATCCAAATCGAGCACCGGCGTGAAGCTGAAATCCACCCCACAAGCGCGCAATTCAGACGCCAACAAATAGCCAACAGCTGAGGCTGCTTGGCAAGCTTGCAAAACGCCCTCCCCTTCAAGGCCTTTGCCATCCTGTGCCCACATCTGGCCCAAGCGGCGCATGGCTGGCAAATGGGTGAACCCATCGGTTCTAAAGCGCTGCACACGGCCGCCTTCATGGTCGACGCAAATGAGCAAGTCTTTTCGGATGGCCTTGATCTCCGTGCACAAAGCCGTGAGTTGTGCGCGACTTTGCCAATTGCGGCCGAACAAAATAATGCCGCCCGTTAAAGGATTATTAAGTCGCTTTTTGTCATCCGCTGTTAGCGTGTGACCTTCAATGTCAATGATCAAAGGTGCTTGGATGTTCATTCAATTCTTTCCACCACGCAATAACTGCCGGCGTAGTCGGCTTCGTCTGTGACGCTGATGTGTGCTTTTAGATGTTGGGACTCAAACCAGGTTTTCAAGTCGCCGTACAAAATAATGACGGGCTGCCCTGAAGGCAATTTGCCAATTTCACAAGAACGCCAAGTCATGGGCATGCGCATGCCCATGCCAATGGCTTTGCTAAATGCTTCTTTGGCAGAAAATCTTGTGGCGACATATCGCACACCCCGCTCGGGCCATCTAGCACCACGCGCTTTGTAAGTAGCAAATTCAGCGTCGCTCAATACTTTTTGCGCAAAACGATCGCCGCGCCTTTCCAAGCTGGCTCTGATGCGGCGTACATCGCACAGATCGGTTCCAATGCCGTAAATCATGATGACCGGCGGTTTATCGGCCCAAGGCCTTTAAGTAAGCTCGGACAGTGGCGGCATAGCCCACTTCCAAAGCATCTGCGATCAAAGCGTGACCAATGGAAACTTCTAAGAGGCCTGGTACGGCTTGTGAAAACAGGGGCAAATTGTCTTGGTTTAAATCGTGACCAGCATTCACGCCAAGGCCCAAGGTCGAGGCAGCTTTTGCAGTGTTCACATACTTGGTCAAACACGCCTCATTGGCAGAGGTGCCAAAGGTGGCGGCATAGGGCTCGGTGTACAGCTCCACCCGGTCCGCGCCCACTTGTTTGACATCGGCCATTTGCTCGGGTTCAGGGTCCATGAACAAGCTCACGCGCACGCCCAATGACTTGCATTCGTCAATCAAAGGCTTGAGCTGTGCGGCATCTTTGGGAAAGGACCAACCATGGTCACTGGTGAATTGGCCTTCACTGTCGGGCACAAAAGTCACTTGATGCGGCTTGTAGGTACGGACAAAGTCCATCAATTGGTGAAACGGATTGCCCTCAATGTTGAACTCACGGTCGGGCCACTGCTTCATCAATTGAGCCAACTCGACAACATCGGATGCGCGAATGTGCCGCTCGTCAGGGCGCGGGTGGATGGTGATGCCCTGTGCGCCAGCCTCTAAGCACATTTGAGCGGCTTTCAAGACACTGGGAATACCCAAGTGGCGCGAGTTGCGCAAAAGCGCCACCTTGTTGACGTTGACGGAAAGGGCCGTTTGGGCGTGTTGGGTCATGAAAGGCTCACAAACTTTGAATGTCGATCATCATTTGACGGGTTTTGAGGGTACCGACACCACAATGGTAATTGAGTAAGGTGCGAAGTTGGGTGCGCAATGGCGTGAGCATGTCCAAACTCAAACGAAGTGTGTCTGTGAAAGGTGTAATGCCATCCAAGGCATTTTGGAGGGAAAGCCACTGCGCACCATTGAGGGCATGCCGGTCATCACGATGCGCCAAGCGCAAGCCCCCTTCGGGCACCAAACAATAATCTCTAGCCTTGTCCAAGTCGGCCATGGTGAGTGTCTGGCAATTCAAGCTCGGCAACAATCCAATTTCTCTAAGCAACAATAGTTCAAACACGCGCAGTGAGGCTTGTAGCAATTCACCGGGTTCAGTTGCCATCACGCGCACCGTCGCAGCATACGCGTCAAACAATTGAGGATGGGGATCTTCGCGGGCCAACAACTTCAGCAGCAGCTCATTCAAGTAATAGCCAGAAAGCAGTGCATCGCCAGTAGGCATCACATGTCCGCCCACCCACTCGGCCGATTTCAGGGTGCGAATATCGGCATCGCCACCATAAGCCACTTGGATGGCTTGTAGGGGCAGCAGAACAGGGCGGAAAGAAGAGCTGGGCTTTTTAGCACCTTTGGCGACCAAAGCAATGCGGCCTTGATGGCGAGTAAACACTTCAAGGATAAGACTGGACTCACTCCAATCATAGCGATGCAGCACATACGCCGGCTCATCCGAAATTCGTTTCAAGACTGCGGCCATGGCCTGCGCTTTTTATTCGTAACCGAAGGAGCGAACGCGCGCTTCGTCGTCGGCCCAGCCAGAGCGAACCTTGACCCACAACTCAATGAACACTTTGGCGTCCATGAGTTTTTCAAGTTCTTGACGCGCTTCAGTGCCAATGCGTTTGAGGCGCTCGCCTTTGTCGCCAATCACCATGGCCTTGTGACCTTCGCGCTCCACCACAATGGTGGCTGCAATGCGAATCATGCGATTGGCTGTTCGGCTGGGCTCTTCTTCGAATTTGTCGATGACCACTGTCGAGGTGTAGGGCAATTCGTCACCTGTGAAACGGAACAGTTTTTCACGAACAATTTCGCTGGCCAAAAACTTTTCGCTGCGATCGGTGAGTTCGTCTTCGGCGTACCACCAGGCTTGCTCGGGCAAGTACTTTTCGCAGTAGCCCATCAGGCGCTCTATGTCCTTGGCGTTTTTGGCCGACATGGGCACAAACTCGGTGAAAGGATGACGCTCTTGCATTTCCTTTAGCCAAGGCGCCAAGTCTTCGCGGCGGTTGATCGCATCCAATTTATTGGCAATGAGCAAAACAGGTACATCGGGCTTCAGCAATGCCAGCACTTTGGCATCGGCCGTATTGAACATGCCCGCTTCCACCACAAACAAGACCAAGTCGACATCGCCTACTGCGCCCAGAACTGTTTTGTTCAAAGACTTGTTCAGGGCCGTGTTGTGACGCGTTTGAAAACCCGGCGTGTCCACAAACACATACTGCGTAGGGCCTTCTGTGCGAATACCCGTAATGCGGTGACGCGTGGTTTGTGCTTTGCGAGAGGTGATGCTGATTTTTTGGCCCACCAGCGCATTGAGCAAAGTCGATTTGCCCACATTGGGTTTGCCAACAATGGCGACCAAGCCGCAACGTTGGGCGGGGTTGGTTTCTGTGTTCATCCGCGTGCCTTGACTTTCAAAATTTCAAGCATGGCAGCTGCCGCGGCTTGCTCACCTGCGCGGCGCGAAGGACCGCTGCCGTGCTGTGAGAGACTGAGTTCGGGGATGTCGCAAGCGACATCAAAAATTTGTCGGTGCGCAGCCCCAGAGGTGGCCACCACACTGTATTGAGGTAACTGCAATTTACGACCCTGCAGCCACTCTTGCAATTCTGTTTTGGGGTCTTTGGCGGCAGCTTGCATTTGCGGCGTAATTTCCACATTTTGAAAAAGGGCGTGCACCCATTTTTCTGCTGCGTCATAGCCCGCATCAAGGAAAACAGCACCAATCAGGGCTTCCAAAGCATCGGCCAAAATTGAGGGCCGGCGCTGACCGCCCGATTTCAACTCGCCCTCGCCCAATTTCAAACAAGCTGGGATATCGAGTTTCAGCGCCAGCTGGTGCAAAGTTTCTTGCTTGACAAGATTGGCGCGAACACGAGACAAGTCACCTTCTGGTAAGTCACGCAACTGCTCAAACAGCAAATGCGCCACCGCCAAATTCAAAACCGAATCGCCCAAAAATTCAAGGCGCTCATTGTGATCCGCAGAAAAACTACGGTGCGTTACAGCTCGCTCCAACAAGGCAGTGTCCTTGAATGAATGATTCATTCGCACCTGCAATTGACCAAGACCGTCGTTCACAACAATGACCTATGACGTGAGAATTGTGGAATGTGCATGCACTTGCAGATTGAAATCATCAATTGAAAGCGCCAATGCGCCCCAAATTACCGAAATTCATCCACACAAAGAAAGCTTTGCCTACGATGTTGGCATCGGGTACAAAGCCCCAATACCTTGAATCCAAGGAATTGTCGCGATTGTCGCCCATCATAAAGTAATGCCCATCTGGCACTTTGCAAACCACACCTTCAACGGTGTAGTTGCAACGATCACGAAATGTGAAGTCGTCGGCACCGGGAATAAAGGCAGGACGCTCATCGTCCACAATCAGATTGTGCGTTTTTTCGCCTAATTTTTCTTGCGATTGTTTGAAATATCGCATCACAGACTCGTCAAAAAAATCAGGCAAGGTTTCTGTAGGAACCGGTTTGCCATTGATGCTGAGCTTCTTGTTCAAGTAAGCCACTTCATCTCCTGGAATGGCAATGACCCGCTTGATGTAGTCCACACTGGGACGTGGGGGGTACCTGAAAACCATCACATCACCTCGTGCCACTGGCGTACCCTGAGTGATTTTGATATTGGCTACTGGAAGTCGAACACCATAGTGAAATTTATTGACCAAAATGAGGTCGCCGATCCACAAAGTGGGAATCATGGAACCCGATGGAATCTTGAAGGGCTCAAATAAAAACGAACGCAAAATAAACACCACCAGAATGACCGGGAAGAGTCCTGCCGTCCAATCTAGCCACCAGGGTTGCATCAGCAGACGGTCGCGTGCCTCACCGGTGTCTGTGTCTACGCGGTCAATGCCCATTTTGGCCAACTCTTGTTGGCGCTTGGCCTTTTCTGCATCGAGCTGCGCAACAGCCTTCAGTCGCTGCGGCCAAAAATAGAATTTTTCGGCCACCCAGTAACACCCCGAGATGACCACGGCCATAAGCATAAGCAGTGCGAAGTTGCCTTCAATCAAACCCAAGTACCAAGAACCGGCATACCCACAGAATGCGGCCAATAAAAAAGCCGTTAGAACTTGCATCAGTCTTCCACCTGCAAAATGGCCAAGAATGCTTCTTGAGGCACCTCAACCGAACCAATTTGTTTCATTCGCTTTTTACCCGCCTTTTGCTTCTCTAGCAATTTACGCTTGCGGGTTATGTCACCCCCATAACATTTGGCCAAAACGTTTTTACGCAGTGCTTTGACCGTTTCTCGGGCGATGATGTTGGCGCCAATGGCCGCTTGAATGGCCACATCAAACATCTGACGGCTGATGATTTCACGCATTTTGGCAACCACAGCGCGTCCGCGGTATGCGGCTTGGGTGCGGTGCACAATGATGGACAGGGCATCGACTTTTTCGCCGTTCAACAAAATATCGACCTTCACTACATCAGAGGCACGGTATTCCTTGAACTCATAGTCCATCGAGGCATAACCGCGAGAGACAGATTTCAATTTGTCAAAGAAGTCCAAAACAATTTCACCCAGTGGCATCTCGTAAGTCAGCATCACTTGACGGCCATGGTAGGCCATGTTGATCTGGACACCTCGCTTGAGGTTGGCCAAGGTCATGACAGGGCCCACATAATCTTGCGGCATGTACAAATGCACCGTCACAATGGGTTCCCGAATTTCTTGCATCTTGCCTTGGTCGGGCATCTTGGCTGGATTCTCAACCATGATGACTTCGCCATCACCCTTCACCACCTCGTACACCACACTGGGTGCAGTGGTGATGAGGTCTTGGTCAAATTCACGCTCCAAGCGCTCTTGCACAATTTCCATGTGCAACAAACCCAGGAAGCCACAACGGAAACCAAATCCCAGAGCTTGTGAAACCTCCGCCTCATAGTGCAAAGACGCATCATTGAGTTTGAGTTTTTCTAGGGCATCTCGCAACGAGTCGTATTGGTTGGCTTCAGTGGGGTACAGACCCGCAAAAACTTGCGGTTGAATTTCTTTAAAACCTGGCAAGGCTTGTTCAGCAGGGCCCAAGTTGTTGGGCAACTTCTTTTCTAGCGTGATGGTGTCGCCCACCTTGGCTGCTTGCAACTCCTTAATACCGGCAATGATGTAACCCACCTGCCCCGCTTCAAGGCTGTCTCGCGGCTCGTTGGCGGGGGTGAACACGCCCATGGTGTCGGCGTTATACACAGCCTCGGTGGCCATCATTTTGAAACGCTCACCTTTGCCCAAGCGACCATCGACCACGCGGACCAGCATGACCACGCCCACATAGGTATCAAACCAACTGTCGACAATCATGGCACGCAAGGGCGCGTTGGGGTTGCCTTTGGGCGCAGGAATTTTGGCGACGATGGCTTCCAAAATTTCGTCGATGCCCATGCCGGTTTTGGCAGAACATGGGATGGCCTCGCTGGCGTCAATGCCAATGACATCTTCGACTTCAGCTTTGGCATTTTCAGGATCTGCTTGGGGCAAATCCATCTTGTTTAAAACGGGTACCACCTCAACACCCAGATCAAGTGCTGTGTAGCAATTGGCAACTGTTTGGGCTTCGACACCTTGACTGGCATCGACCACCAACAAAGCACCCTCGCAGGCCGACAGGGAGCGTGAAACCTCATAAGAGAAGTCGACATGACCCGGTGTGTCGATCAAATTGAGGTTGTAGATTTGACCGTCTTTGGCTTTGTATTGAAGTGAGGCGGTCTGCGCTTTGATGGTAATGCCGCGCTCTTTTTCAATGTCCATAGAGTCCAAGACTTGCGCTTCCATTTCGCGCTCTTGTAAGCCGCCGCAACGTTGAATCAATCGATCGGCAAGTGTCGATTTGCCATGATCGATGTGCGCAATGATGGAGAAATTTCTGATGTGATTCATCAAGGACCAGTTACAAGTGTTTGAGATTCAATGGGCTAGGCAAGAAAAAAGGGCGCGTCGAATGAGGACGCGCCCTGAACCAACAATCAATGGCAACTGCGATAGTTGGGACTTCATTGTAGGCAAAAAGCCAAACACGTACAGCCCCAAAACAGCACTTTGCAGGTCGTTGCAAGCTCGCAACAGAAAACTTATCAACAAGTTATACACAATTTACTGAAAATATTTATGAATAACTTGTGGGTGTTCTGTGGATCACCGGTGGACTGATATGGGACATCCCACATCGTGAACACACCCCTGCTTTTTTAGCCATGAATCTTGGTTCAAGTGCCCAGATTTTAACCATTTTTGCGAAACGTAAGCCGAAAAAGTTAGTGAATACAAACTTAAAAAATATTTTGAAATGATGGAAAACCCTGTGATTCAAAAGGGACTCTTGACAATCAAAGGATCAGCGAACGGGACGAATTAATGCAAAACGCGTTAGCTCACCTCGTCTAAACAGCACGCTGATGGATTGCGACTTGTCGATTTTGGCAAGCGCTGCCTCAAACTCTTTCATCGTCGTCACTTCGTGATTGCCAATGGCCAAGATCACATCGCCCTCGCGCAAGCCGGACCTTGCTGCTTGCTCTTGCAGACTCTCGACGCGGACACCGCCTTTGATTTTCAATTCGGTTTTTTGAGCATCCGTCAGATCGATGACCACCAGACCTAAACCCTGCGTAGAAGCTGTTGCCTTTGATTTTTGTTCGGGCTCATTGCTGCGTTTTGCTGTCTTTTCTGGCTCCAACTCTGCAATGACAATGCTCATCTCTTTGGTCGCACCGCGTCTGAACACAGTCAGGTTGCTTTTGGTACCAGGTTTGGTATTGCCCACCAAGCGAGGCAAGTCTGCAGACTTCTCAATCGGTTTGCCATCAATTTTAAGAATGACATCACCGGCTTCCAAACCAGCCTTGTCAGCCGGCGCACCCGCTTCAATGCGATTGATCAAGGCACCTTGTGCCTTTCCCAAGCCAATTGATTCAGCCAACTCTTTGGTGACGGGCTCAATTTGTACACCGATGCGACCGCGTGTGACACGACCGCTGGACCTGAGTTGCTCACTGACTCGCATGGCCTCGTCCATAGGAATGGCAAATGAAATACCCATGAAGCCGCCTGAACGCGAGTAAATCTGACTGTTGATGCCCACCACCTCGCCGCGCATGTTGATCAATGGCCCACCTGAGTTGCCAGGGTTGATGGCCACATCGGTTTGGATGAAAGGCAAATAATCACCTGTGTCGCGTTGCTTGGCGCTGACAATACCGGCTGTGACGGAGTTTTCCAAACCAAAGGGCGAACCAATGGCCATGACCCACTCGCCTACTTTGAGCCGTGACACATCGCCCACTTTGACAGCTGGCAAGCCCGTCGCTTGAATCTTGACCACCGCCACATCGGTTCGCTTGTCGGCGCCAATTAACTTGGCCTTAAATTCGCGTTTGTCCGTGAGTGTCACCAAGACTTCATCAGCACCCTCCACCACATGCGCATTGGTCAAGATAAAACCATCGGAGGTTAAGACAAAACCAGACCCCACACCTCTGGGCTGAGGTTCTTCTGGCGCAGGCGTTCGGCCCTGTCGTGGTGCTTGCCTAGGTGAATTAGGCGCATTGGGTGGCACAGGAATACCAAAGAAGCGACGCAACAATTCTTGCGTCTCGTCGTCCGAGTTGCCACCACTTGGCGATGACATTCTGACTCTTTCCAAGGTCCTAATGTTGACCACTGAGGGGCCTACTTGCTCAACCAATTCTGTGAAATCAGGCAAGCCTTTCACCAGGTTTTGTTGAGCATTCACTGTGCTGGTCAACTGCATGCTGCAGACCAACGCAGCAGTCCAAATAAAAGACACCCAGCGCTGAGGTGATTGAGTGTGAGATGGTTTCATGAAAAACATTAACTCCTGGACGTTTCGACGCAAGAAAATTTATTCGGCACGCGAATATACAGCGCATCGAAATCCATGCCAACGCTCGGGAAATGCAGCTTGTGAGACCCAGAACCAATTTCGACCACCTTCGGGGTAAGCAAGCGAGACCCACAGCACCCGTTGCAAATCGAGGTGGACTGTCAGGTGGCTGCCCGCCTCGTCTGCTTCTTGATGGTTTTTGAGATCAATGGCACTGAACTCTTGGCGCCTCACATCGGATGGCGCGCTGACAGGCAAGATTTGCCAAGCACTGCCATTCCAAGACAACCAGCATTTGGCTTGTCCTGCCCAGACCGACCTAAACGACAGCAAACTCGCCAATGACCAAGCTACGACCAAGAGTGCGCCACGCCATGATTCAAAATCGCCGGAAACGAAGCTGAAAATAAATGCGCCAGCAGTGACACTGGACAATACAGCGACACCCCAAAGGCCCATGAAAAAACGCCCCACCGGAAAGTCGACCGATGGGGCGTTTGAATTCAATTGGCTTAAATCCGACGGAAAACCAAACTGCCGTTGGTGCCACCAAAACCAAAGTTGTTTTTCAGAGCGTACTCAATGTTGACGTCGCGTGCTGTGTTGGCACAGTAGTCCAAATCGCACTCTGGGTCTTGATTGTCCAAATTAATGGTGGGCGGTACTTTTTGATGGTGCAAGGCCAAGACCGTGAACACACTTTCAATGCCACCGGCACCACCCAGCAAGTGTCCCGTCATGGACTTGGTAGAGCTGACCAGCGTTTTCTTGGCATGCTCACCCAGTGCCGCTTTGATGGCATTGGTTTCATTGACATCGCCCAGAGGCGTCGACGTACCGTGGGCATTCAAATAGCCTACTTGGTCTGCATTGATACCTGCATTGCGCATGGCCGAGACCATAGCGCGGCGCGGGCCATCCATGCTAGGCGCAGTCATGTGACCTGCATCGGCGCTCATGCCATAGCCACAGATCTCTGCATAGATTTTGGCGCCACGTGCTTTGGCGTGTTCGTATTCTTCAACCACCATGACACCTGCACCTTCGCCCAAGACAAAACCATCACGGTCTTTGTCCCAAGGACGCGAAGCAGCAGTGGGGTCATCGTTGCGGGTAGACAAAGCGCGCATGGCGGCAAAGCCACCTAGGCCCAACGGAGAAATTGTGGCTTCAGAACCACCGGCCACCACAACATCTGCGTCGCCGTATTCAATCATGCGACTGGCTTCACCAATGCAATGAAGACCCGTGGTGCAAGCGGTGACAACGGCCAAATTGGGACCTTTGAAACCGAAGCGCATAGAAACATGACCCGCAATCATGTTGATGATGGAAGCGGGTACAAAAAATGGGGAAATTCGGCGAGGACCGCGAGCTGTGTATTCGACATGCGTTTGCTCAATCATGGGCAAGCCACCAATGCCAGAACCAATCACGCAAGCAATGCGTGTGGCCAACTCATCGTCCAAAGCCTCGCCCGTAGGCAAGCCAGCATCTTCAACAGCTTGTACCGCTGCAGCAATACCGTAATGAATGAAGGTGTCCATCGTGCGCGCTTCTTTGGCGCTGATGTACTGCTCCAAATTGAAACCCTTCACTTCCCCCGCGATACGGCAGGAGAAAGCGGAGGTATCAAATTTACTGATCAGACCAATACCAGATTGGCCTGCCAAGAGATTGGCCCATGCGTCTGCCACCGTGTTTCCAACGGGGCTGATACATCCCAGGCCCGTAACGACGACGCGACGACGGGTCATCTCAGATCAAGCCTTTTTGCTTTGGGCGTAGTCGATCGCCGCTTTGACGGTGGTGATCTTTTCAGCATCTTCGTCTGGAATTTCAATGCCAAACTCGTCTTCTAATGCCATTACCAGTTCAACTGTGTCCAGTGAGTCTGCGCCCAAGTCAGCAACGAATGCTTTCTCTGGTGTGACTTGTGACTCTTCAACGCCGAGTTGTTCAGCAATGATTTTTTTGACACGTGCTTCGATATCGCTCATGGATTCCCTCTGAGGGTTGTAAAAAATGAGATTTTATCAGGACATGTGCATGCCGCCATTGACATGCAGTTCCTGACCCGTAACGTAACCTGCCAGCGGACTGGCCAAATAGGACACTGCGTGAGCAATGTCCTCAGGAGTACCTAGTTTACCCAATGGAATCTGAGCCATCAGGGCTTGATGCTGTGCTTCTGGTAGCGCAGCCGTCATATCGGTGGCAATAAAGCCTGGCGCCACGCAATTGACAGTGATGTTGCGACTGCCCAATTCGCGGGCCAAAGCACGGGTCATACCGGCTACGCCCGCTTTTGCAGCCGCGTAATTGGCTTGGCCTGGGTTGCCTGAGGCCCCTACCACACTGGTAATGCTGATAATTCGACCGTAGCGCTGTTTCATCATGGGACGAATACAGGCTCGGCTCATGCGGAATACTGCCTTCAAATTGGTGTCTAAAACAGCATCCCAATCGTCGTCCTTCATGCGCATAGCTAAGGTATCACGGGTAATACCCGCGTTGTTGACCAACACGTGCAGGCCACCTTGGGCTTTGACAATCTCATCGATCAGGGACTCGCCTGCTGCTGCATCATTGACGTTCAGATTGGCACCACGGCAACCCGGAAATGCTGAAAGGGCTGCAGAAATGCGCGCTGCACCTTCGTCTGTGGTGGCTGTGCCAATCACTTGCAAGCCTTGTTTGGCCAATTCCAAGGCAATGGCGGCGCCAATACCTCTGGAAGCACCTGTGACCAAAGCAACTTGGCCTTTGAATTCTGTGATGGACGCACTCATGACAAGGCTCCCTTAACTTCGGCCAAAGAGGCGGGATCGAACAAAGGCAGGCCGGTCATGTCGGCGTCAATGCGCTTGACCATGCCAGCCAAGACTTTACCGGGGCCGCACTCCACCACGGTGGTGATGCCTTTGGCCTTGATGGCTTGAATACATTCGACCCAGCGAACAGGGCCAAAGGCTTGGCGGTACAGCGCGTCGCGAATGCGATCAGCATCGACTTCAAGCGTCACGTCAATGTTATTGAGCACTGGAATCTGGGGCAGCGCGAAGCTCGTGGCAGCCAATTTTTCTTTCAGCTTTTCGGCGGCGGGCTTCATGAGGCTGGAGTGAAAAGGGGCGGACACGGGCAAATTGAGTGCACGCTTGGCACCCATGGCTTTTAAAACTTCACATGCTTTTTCGACAGCAGCTTTGCTACCAGCAATCACGGTTTGCCCAGGATCGTTAAAGTTGACAGCCTCCACAACTTCACCCGAGTCGGCGGGGAAAGTGGCCTGAGCTTGCTTGCAACCTTCGATGACCTTGGCTGCGTCCATGCCCAGAACTGCGGCCATGGCACCGACACCTACCGCCACCGCATCTTGCATGGCTGCTGCACGAAATCGTACCAATGGCGCCGCTTGTGCCAGCGTTAAGGCACCAGAAGCAACCAAAGCTGAATATTCGCCCAATGAGTGGCCAGCAACCACAGCAGGCTTGTCGCCGCCCTCTGCCAACCATGCACGATATGCTGCCACTGCAGAAACCAGCATGACGGGTTGTGTGTTGGTGGTTAAGGCCAAAGCTTCTTTGGGACCCTCGTGAATGAGCGCACCCAAATCTTCACCCATGGCATCGGAAGCCTCTTGAAGGGTTTCCTTGACGGCGGGATGGTCACCCCAAGCGTCCAACATGCCCACAGATTGCGAGCCTTGACCAGGAAATACGAAAGCAAATGCACTCATGATTTCAAATCAAAATTCATTAATATTTTAGGAGGACAGAGCCCCACGTGAAGCCACCGCCAACGCCTTCGAGCATCAACGTTTGACCTTTGGTAATTTGTCCTGAACGAACACCGTGATCAAGCGCCAAAGGGATGGACGCAGCAGACGTATTGCCATGCTGATCAACCGTCACAATGACTTTTTCCATTGGCATTTTCAGTTTGCGCGCTGTGCTTTGCATGATGCGAATGTTGGCTTGATGCGGAATGAGCCAATCGATGTCGGTATCGTTCAAACCTGCTTTGCTCAAAGATGCACGGGCTGTCTCTTCTAAGACGCCAACAGCTAATTTAAAAACCGCCTGGCCGTCCATTTTCAAAACAGGGTCGCCCAAAATGGCACCGCCCGAAACATGGCCAGGCACACACAAAATTTCGGAAAATTTACCATCGGCATGAATGTCGGTGGCCAAAATACCGGGCGTATCAGATGCCTCCAACACGACAGCGCCAGCACCATCGCCGAACAAGACACACGTGGTGCGGTCTTTGAAATCTAGAATGCGGCTGAAGACTTCAGCGCCAATGACCAAGGCGCGCTTGGCTGTACCCGTTTTGATCAGGGCATCGGCCACGGTCATGGCGTAAATAAAACCACTGCAAACAGCTTGAACATCAAACACAGGACATCCCACAATGCCCAATTTGTTTTGCAGCAATGCAGCCGTAGAAGGAAAAACCATGTCAGGGGTAGAGGTGGCCACAATGATCAGATCAATGTCTGTTGGCTGGCAACCTGCAGAAGCCATGGCTCTTTTGGCAGCTTCGGCACCCAAATCACTGCTGCCCACACCGTCACCCACGAAATGTCTGGCCCTGATGCCGGTTCGCTCGACAATCCAATCGTCCGAGCTTTCGATACCTTGGGTGGCCAGTTCGGCAACCAAGTCGGCATTGGTCAATCGCCTGGGTGGCAAATAGCTGCCAGTGCCTGAAATTCTTGAGTAAATGGTCATTCGGTAGCAGCCGCAGTGACCGACCTCTCCATGGAGACCCCTTGCGACGCTAGCAAAGGGGCCGCATGGGCAATTCGGGCAGCAACACGGCTGAGCAGTTGATGTCTGGCAGCATCATACGCTCGGTTGAGGGCTGTTTCGAAAGCCAATTCATCTGCCGAGCCATGACTTTTGAAAACCAAACCCCGAAGTCCCAACAATGCCGCACCGTTGTAGCGGCGATGGTCAACCCTGTTTTTAAAAGAATTTAGAACAGGATAAGCAAAGATAGCGGCAATTTTGGTGAGGATGCTGCGAGAAAACTCAGATTTCAAGAAACCGCCCATCATGGTGGCCAAGCCTTCACTGGTTTTAAGGGCAACATTGCCCACAAAACCGTCGCAGACCACAATGTCGACGGTTCCCTTGAAAATATCATTGCCTTCAACGTTGCCGTAAAAGTTCAAATCACCAGAATTGCCAGCAGATCGCAACAATTCACCGGTTTTTTTGATAATTTCATTACCTTTGATAGCCTCTTCGCCAATGTTCAACAAGCCCACACTGGGGCTTTCATTGTCTTGCAGGACCGATACCAGTGCCGAACCCATGACTGCAAATTGCAACAAATGCTCTGGTGCGCAATCTACATTGGCCCCCAAATCAAGCATGGTGGTGCCACCGCCCTTGAAGTTGGGCATTTGACCTGCAATGGCAGGGCGATCGATGCCGTCCATGGTTTTGAGCACATAACGGGCAATGGCCATCAATGCCCCGGTGTTGCCAGCAGAGACGGCTGCATGAGCTGCGCCCGACTTGACCTGCTCGATGGCCACGCGCATGGAAGAATCTTTTTTGCGGCGGAGTGCAATTTCAACGGCGTCATCCATGCCGACCACCTCGGTGGCCGCCACAACTTCTGCACGCGGATGTTGAAAACCAGCCAAGGCATCGGGCTGCCCCACCAACAGAAGGCGCGCTTCTGGGTGCTTCTCTAAAAAGCTACGACACGCTGGCAAAGTGACACGAGGACCGTGGTCACCCCCCATACAGTCAACTGACAGCGTGAAGATTTCTTTGGACGACATTTTAAAAAGCACAAATGCAAAGGCCCGAGGCTACCTTGTCTGTAGCATCGGGCCTTTGTTTCTAGTGTAAGTTAGGCTTCTGACTTGTTCTTCAATACTTGACGGCCACGGTAAAAGCCGTTGGGGCTAATGTGGTGACGCAAGTGTGTTTCACCTGTTGTAGGCTCGACAGCGATACCAGGCACGTTCAGTGCGTTGTGTGAGCGGTGCATGCCACGTTTTGAAGGTGACTTTTTGTTTTGTTGAACAGCCATGATGGCTCCTTAGAAGCGTTGTAAGCAGCGTAATTTTTGCAACGCAGCTTTTGGTTAAACAGTGAACTCACGTCTTTGAAAGGCGCGAAGCCGCTGATTATAGCCCAATCTTTTAGCCTTCTCTAGGCCTTTAATTCGGTTTTTGTTTCAATTGCGCCAGAGCGGCAAAAGGATTGGGCTTTGCGGCCAGCGCCTTTTCAAAAGCCTCATCGGCCACTGACAGCGTCACTGTTGCTGGGCAAACCTCATGCTTAGGCACAATGGGGACAGACATGATCAACTCATCCTCGATCAGCTCCCAGACATCTAATTCAGGGGTTAAAACCAATAAATCCTCTTCAGATTCATCGTCTTGCGCCTCAGCTGTGGCCTCATCAACGACAAATCTAAAAGACTGTTCTGACACAACTTCAACTTCCACAGGCCCCATGCAGCGCTGACATTGCATCGGCAGAAGCAGCTCAGCCGTCAAATGAAGCCAAATGTCGGCTTCCCCGCCAGTGACGGTCACCATTTCACCCGTCAAAGTCCAAGAAACCTGAGGGTTGGCAGTCGTTTGCGCCTCATTTGACCAAGCCAACTCTGACAGTCGCTGGAAATGCGCAAGACTTTGATGACCTTGCGCGCTCATGCCGTCTCGGGCAAAAGCCTTGACATGCAAGTGTTTCAAATCAATTTTTTTATCCATGCCTTCAGTGTAAGAGAATTGAGGCATGTCCAAAGACAATTCAACACCCCACACCACTGCTTCTGGTCGCCCACTGATTTTGGGCTCAACGTCTCGTTACCGCAAAGAATTGCTAGCGAGGCTGCGCATTCCATTTCAAGTTGAAGCGCCTGAAGTCGACGAAACACCGCAAGCCCAAGAAGCCCCTAAAGATCTGGCCTTGCGCCTGGCATTGGCCAAAGCACGTGCAGTTGCAAACAAATACCCAGACGCCGTGGTCATTGGATCCGATCAGGTGGCCGACCTAGACGGCGAGCCCCTTGGCAAACCTGGCAATCACACCAACGCCGTCAAGCAATTGAAACGCATGCGCGGCAAAACCGTCATTTTTCAAACAGCCCTGTCTGTGGTTTGTGTGGCCACAGGGTTTGAGCAAACAGATTTGGCCGCAGTGAAGGTGACTTTCAGAGATTTAACTGACGCCGAAATTGAATCCTATTTGAAAGCGGAAGAGCCCTACGATTGCGCCGGCAGCGCCAAGAGCGAAGGCCTTGGCATTGCCTTGCTGGCAGCCATCGACAATGACGACCCCACAGCACTGATAGGTCTGCCATTGATCAGAACTTGCCACATGCTCAGGGCTGCAGGCGTGAAATTGTTATGACCAAGACCAGCAACAATTTGGGCAAACTTTATTTGGTGCCCGCGCCCTTGGACTTTGGTTGCAAACAAGAAGTACAACTGCAAAATGTGATGCCTCTAGGCACCCTCCATGCAGCCGCCAAAATTACTTGCTGGATTTGCGAAAACGCAAAAACCACACGCGCCTATCTCAAACGAATCGACGCATGCAGCCCTTTGTCCTTGCCCATTCAATCGCAAGTGATCACCGAGTTGCCCAGAGAGGTTCATAAAAAAGGCGATCACCACGGTGGTTTTGATGCCAAGCCAATGTTGGCGGCCGCACTATCAGGACAAGACATTGGCTTGGTGAGTGAAGCTGGCATGCCCGCGGTTGCAGATCCTGGTAGCTCCGTGGTGCGCGCAGCTCACGACCTTGGCATTCAAGTCATTGCTTTGGTCGGTCCGGTTTCATTGCTACTGGCTTTGGCCAGCAGTGGCATGAACGGTCAAAACTTTGCCTTTGTCGGCTACTTGCCTCAGGATGCGCAAGAGCGTGGTCGGCGAATCAAAGAACTAGAGCAGCTTGCACACAAGACGGGACAAACTCAGCTGTTCATTGAGACGCCTTATCGAAACGCACCGCTTTGGTCTGCGCTTGTGCAAAATTTACAGGCCAATACGCGGCTGTCATTCAGCAGTGGCATTACGCTGCCCGATGCAGCGCATCGCAGTGCAGCAGTTCAACAGTGGCGTCAATTGACCGCAGGGCAAATGCCGGAGGGCTTGAGCAATCAAACCCCAGCGGTGTTTGCCATTGGCAATTGAGGACGGCTACAAAAATCGACCCTTAACGGATGGCAGAGCTAGCGCGCATGGCACGCCATGCGCCCTCACCCATTGCAGCACCAAATCGTTTGACCAAGCGCTCTGCCACATTGTCACGGCGAGAGTAATCTACCAACTCTTCCGCTTTCACGACATCTCTTGCAACTTGATCGATGCTGCCCAACTCGTCGGCCAGACCCAATTCAACAGCCTGCTGGCCAGTCCAAAACAAACCACTGAACATGTCTGGCGTTTCTTTCAGACGATCGCCCCTGCCCTTTTTCACCACGTCAATGAATTGCGTATGAATGTGGTTCAACATGCTTTGAGCGTGCTTTCGTTGCGCGTCTGTTTGAGGGCTGAAAGGATCTAAAAAACCTTTGTTTTCACCTGCGGTCATGAGGCGTCTTTCAACACCTAATTTGTCCATCAAACCCGTGAATCCGAAGCCATCCATCAAGACACCAATGCTGCCCACAATGCTGGCCTTGTCGACATAAATTTTGTCGGTAGCAGCTGCAATGTAATAAGCGGCAGATGCACATGACTCCTCTACAACCGCATAAATGGGTTTGCGATGCAGCGCTTTCAAGCGCACAATTTCATCATTGATGATGCCCGCTTGCACAGGACTTCCGCCGGGTGAGTTGATCAATAGAATCAAGCCTTGCGAGCCGGAATCTTCTAGCGCAGCTCGCATGGAGGCCACCACATTCTCGGCACTGGCATCAGAGCCGTCGGCGATTTCACCTTTGATATTGACCAAGGCGGTATGCGGGGTGGTGATGTTGGTCGTGGTTTGGTTGTGCGAAAAAATTTGCCAGACCACCACAACCCAGAACAGCAACCAAGCCAAGCGAAGACCCATTTTCCAGCGACGCGCAGATTGCTGCTCTTTCAAGTTGGCGTGCACCAACTCAGAAAGCGTTTGTCGCTCCCAATTGGCATTGGCATGATTTGCCTCGTTGGAAAGATTGACGCCACTCGGTGCAGATGCTGCTGTGGGGCTGCCAGATTCAGGTTGTTCAGAACTCATAGGAACTCAAAAGGTTTTAAATTGAAATCAGTATGCCAGTGAACCACACCGCCTTGCTCGGACAAGGTGATTGGAATCAAGCCGCCATTGCAGGGCCCGCCTGCACACGCGCCAGTTTCGGGTTTGTACATGGCGCCATGGGTTGCACACATTAAGAATTGCCCAGACGCGTCAAAAAATCGATTGGGTTGGTAATCCATCTCCATGGCGACATGACTGCAACGGTTCAGGTAGCCATGAACTTGCCCCTTAAAACGGATGGCAAACGCGCGGCAAGTCTGCCCGCCATAAACAACATCAAATGGCACCGCCAAACCACTGTCAACCAACTCTTTGGAATTGCACAAAGGAATTGCTTCGCTCATGAAAAACCCCCTCACCAAATCAAATTTATATTTCTGTCATGCGCTCTTGCCACAAAGGCATCACGCATTTGCCAACAACCACTCTCGCAAAGCTGGCACCGAATGCGCCACATGCAGCGGCTTTAAATCATGAAATGCTGCGGGCTCATGCGCACCATAGCTCACCCCAACGCTGGCGCAGCCAGCATTCAAAGCCATTTGCAAATCATGTGTCGTGTCACCAATCATGAGCGTTCGTTCGGGCTCAACGCCAAACTCACGCATCAATTCATGCAACATCAAGGGGCTGGGCTTGCCCGCAGTTTCGTCTGCCGTTCGAGAGCCATCAAAGGCCCCTTTCAATTCCACAGCATGCAAGGCCTCATTCAAACCATTGCGACTTTTGCCCGTGGCCACTGTAAGCCAGTGATGTCGCTCTTTCAGGTCAGCCAACATCTCCAAGACGCCATCGAACAAAATCAAATCGTTTTGATGGGCCGTGTAGTGATGGCGGTAGCGCTCGCCCAACTGCGGGTATTTTTCAACTGGAACATCGGGTGCCGCATGGGCCAGCGCCTGCATCAAGGCCATGCCAATGACATAAGAGGCGGCTTCTCGGGTTGGCTCTTTTCCACCCACATCGACCACCGCACGCTGAATGCAGCGCGTGATGATGGCCGTAGAGTCAAACAGGGTGCCATCCCAGTCAAAGGCAATCAGGTCAAATTGACGCGGGCGTTGATTTAGATTTGACATGGTTTGCATAGAGTTGTAATTCGGGTGGCAGCGGTGATTTCAATTCCACGCGCTTACCCGTTGCGGGGTGCGTAAATTGCAAGCGCCAAGCATGCAGAAACATGCGTTTTAAACCTTGCTTGTTTAAAGCCTTGTTCCATTCAAAGTCGCCGTACTTGTCGTCCCCTGCGATGGGGTGACCTTGCGAGGCCAAATGCACACGAATTTGGTGTGTACGTCCCGTTTTGATGGTGACTTCTAATAAAGTGCAGCCTTCCAAACGCTGCGCCACCTTCACCAGCGTAATGGACCGCATGCCGTCGGGATCATCGTTTGAGGTGACCTTGACACGTCGTTCGCCATCAGGGAGCAAGTATTTATGCAGCGAACTGTCGATAACTTTGATCTTTTCCGGCCAACTTCCTTGAACGAGCGCCAAATAAGTTTTTCCGGTTTCACGCTCTCTAAACTGATCTTGGACATGTTTCAGGGCGCTTCGCTTTTTGGCCACCAACAAAATACCGCTGGTTTCTCGGTCGAGCCGGTGCACCAGCTCCAAGAGCTTGGCTTGCGGCCTGGCCTGCCTCAATTGCTCAATCACGCCAAAACTAACGCCCGATCCCCCATGCACAGCCACCCCTGCGGGTTTGTCGATGGCCATCAAAGCGTCGTCTTCTAACAACAGTGGAAACTCTCTACCCGGGGCCGGCCTGGCTGCCTTTTCGGCCACTTTTTCTGAAATGCGAACGGGCGGAAGACGGACCACATCGCCGTTTTCAATACGGGTGTCAGCCGATGCGCGGCCCTTGTTGATCCTCACTTCGCCGCTGCGAATGATTCGATAAACGTGGGTTTTGGGCACCCCTTTGAGGTGACGGATGAGGAAGTTGTCCAGCCTTTGGCCGGCCGATTCTTCATCGACGGTCAACCATTTCACTTCCAAAGCCGGATTTGTGGCTTGAGAAGTAGTCGATTGGGAGGCTTGGGGCCCTATAATGTGATTCACCGGCGTTGTGCTGTAAGTGGTTGATTTGAATGGAAATGAATTCCTGATGACAGGAGTTTAGTTCACTCTCCGCCAACAAGCGCCGTAAGTTCGATGCCGCCATGAGCGAAATCTGCAGACTGAAGGCCAGGGCCAACAGTGGCAGACCACCTTTTTGGTTGGACCGATGCTTTGAAACCCAGATACGGAATATTTTTATTCAGCAGCTTTTCAGCTGTTGAACGGACTGAATCGAAATGAGTGTGTTGTTTGGATCTTTGCTGTCTTTTTTGCAGTGGCTTTTTGCGCCACTCGAGATGCCATCGCCTGCGCGCACCCACAACCTCGACTCTTCCACGCGCCCCTGTCCACATTCCGGCGATACTTTTGCGCCCATGAATGTCGGATTCTTTTGGCAATTCCCTTCGTTTCGAACGTCAGTCTCGGCACCGTTGGCTCCTTAAGAGCTGGTTGTTAAACAGGTGATCCGGCCCCAACGCCAAACATGGCGGGGTGGGTATTGCTGACACATAAAGAAGGGATGCATCATGAAACGGATGCTGATCAACGCCACGCAGGCTGAAGAACGCCGCTTGGCCATCGTCGATGGACAAAAACTCCTCGACTACGAAATTGAAATTGAAGGCCGCGAGCAACGCAAGGGCAACATCTACAAAGCAGTTGTCACGCGCGTCGAACCTTCCCTCGAAGCCTGCTTCGTTGACTACGGCGAAGAGCGTCATGGCTTCTTGCCCTTCAAAGAAATCTCTCGCCAATACTTTGCTGAAGGTGTTCCGGTTAGCCAAGCACGCATCAATGATGTGATTCGCGAAGGCCAAGAGCTCTTGGTGCAAGTTGAAAAAGAAGAGCGCGGCAACAAAGGCGCTGCCTTGACCACCTTCATCAGTTTGGCCGGTCGCTATGTGGTCTTGATGCCCAACAACCCTCGCGGTGGTGGCGTCAGCCGACGTATTGAAGGCGACGACCGCGCAGAACTCAAAGAAGCCATGGACCAGTTGGAATATCCCAAAGGGATGTCCATCATTGCCCGCACGGCTGGCATTGGCCGCAGCGCGCCAGAACTGCAATGGGACTTGAACTATTTGCTCAAGTTGTGGTCTGCCATTGACGGCGCCACGCAAGGTGCCAAAGGCGCCTTCCTAATTTATCAAGAGTCTAGCTTGGTGATTCGCGCCATTCGCGATTACTTCAACAGCGACATCGGCGACATCTTGATCGACACCGACGACATCTACGAACAAGCTCAGCAGTTCATGAGCCACGTGATGCCCGAATTTGCGCCCCGTGTAAAGCGATACCGTGACGATGCGCCTTTGTTCAGCCGCTTCCAAATTGAGCATCAAATTGAATCGGCTTATGCACGTACAGTGCAGCTGCCTTCTGGCGGCGCCATCGTGATTGACCACACAGAAGCTTTGGTGTCTGTTGACGTCAACTCTGCACGCGCCATCAAGGGCGGTGACATTGAAGAAACTGCGACCCGCACCAACCTTGAAGCTGCCGACGAAGTGGCCCGCCAGATGCGCTTGCGCGATTTGGGTGGCCTGATCGTCATCGACTTCATTGACATGGAAGAGTCACGCAATCGCCGCGAAGTAGAAAACCGCTTGCGCGATGCTTTGCGTCAAGACCGTGCGCGCGTTCAATTCGGCTCCATCAGCAAATTTGGCTTGATGGAAATGAGCCGTCAGCGCTTGAAACCAGCCTTGTCTGAAGGCTCCTCCATTCCCTGCCCTCGTTGCGGTGGCTCTGGCCATGTCCGTGATACCGAGAGCTCGGCCTTGCAAATTTTGCGAATCATTCAAGAAGAGTCCATGAAGGACAACACTGCGGCAGTGCACGCGCAAGTGCCAGTTGAAGTGGCGTCTTTCTTGTTGAACGAGAAGCGTCCAGAAATTGCCAAGATTGAATTGAAGCAGCGCATCAACGTACTGCTGGTGCCCAACAAATCTTTGGAAACGCCCCATTACAAACTTGAGCGCCTGAAGCACGACGACCCACGTTTGGACCACATCGAAGCCAGCTACACCATGGCCGAAGAAGTGGAAGATCCAACCACCGTCACACGCCGATCACAAGAGCCCACAAACCGTCAAACACCGGTCATCAAAGGTGTGTTGCCCGACGCCCCTGCACCCGCTTCTGTGCCCAAGCCAGAACCTGTTAAACCACAAGCCGCCAAGGCTGAGGCTGCAACTGAAAGCAGCGGTGGTTTCTTTGGTTGGCTCAAACGCTTGTTTGGCGGCGCTACCGAGACCCAAGCTGAGCCTGCAAAGAACGTTGGCAAACGCGGCGACCGTCCCAGCAAAGATGGTGAGCGCAGCGAGCGAGGCGATCGCAACGGTGAGCGCCGAGGTGGACGCGGAGGTCGCGGAGGCCGCCGCGGTGAGCGCAACGAACGCGGCGAACGCAGCGATGCAGATCGCAATGACAAGAACGAACGCAGCGAGAACACCGAAACACGAGCCCCGCGTGAAAACGCAGGCAATCGCCGCGGTAGCGAGCGCAACGAGCGCTCGGGTCAGCGAGGCGAACGTCGTGACAACGCCAACAACAGCCAATCTGCAGATGCAAGCAATGTCACGGCAGACGCTACAGAAAATAACGCAGACAACCGCAACGAAGGTCGCAACGAACGCGCGCCACGCGGTGAAGGTCGTCGTGAACGGGGTGAAGGTCGCCGCGAACGTGGCGAGCGACGCAGTCCAGATGGCAATCGTCAAAATGCATCGTCTGACAATGCTGACAACATGTCAGCAAGCTTGAATGACTCTGCAAATGTGCAAGCCAACACATCATCAGATGCCTCTTCATCGGTTGATGAACGCGCAGATGGTACGCAAGCAACACCAGAGCGCAGAGAGCGCCGCTCTCGCGATCGCTACGGCCGCGACCGCAGAGAACGCAATGCCAATGTAGAAGGTACAACAGAAGCCAACACCACAACTTCTGAAACAACTTCAGAGGCACAGGGCAGCCAAGAAGAGGCACCTGTTGCACGTTCTTATTTTGATCGTGCAGCCAGTACGTCGCCCGTCAACAGTGCACCTGCGCCAGCTGAAAATATGCCAGCCAGCGAACCTGCAACAGTAGCAGCAGCACCAACAAGGACTGCAGCACCCGCAGCATCAGGCGCCACGTCTGCTGCAGCGCCTGCTTCCAGCAATTCAGCCAAGTCATTGCCCAAGGTTCAGGCCTATGAGCTTCCCATGGCCAGTCTGATTGCTGTGGCCGAAGGCTCTGGATTGCAATGGGTCAACTCAGACCCTGCAAAAATTGCGCAAGTCCAAGCCGCCATTGCCGCAGAACCGAAACCCGTGCATGTGCCCAGAGAGCGCCCACCTGCAGTGGTATTTGACGAAGGCCCATTGGTCTTGGTTGAAACGCGCAAAGATTTGAGCAACATGAATTTGCCTTTCTAAAGCCATTGGCAGCCAACCAAAAGGGACCCTCGGGTCCCTTTTTTTTAATCCATGGCTGCTTTTTTCAAGGCCAGTAAGGCGGCTGGCAAATCTTCACGTTGCTCAGCCATATCTGCGATGGCGCGCCATGCCTGCCGCCGCAGTTGGGCGTCGTCAAGGGAAGGGGCGGCTTGCGCCAGCAACACTTGCGCTTTGCCCCAGAGTTGCCGTTTTTGACAAAGACGTCCCGCCAAAAATTGCAACAACGCGTCTCGAGGATTTGCCTTCTGAGCAGTCTCGATGCGAATCAACCAGTCGCGCTCTTCGGGGCTGTCTTGGCCTGAAAAACTCTGGTCAAAGGTTTGAACCAATTTTGCCTGCTGCGCTAATGACAGACTTTTGGAGTCTTGCTGCAATTTGTTCCAAATTGGCTTCAGCCAAGTGCGCGCAACGACAGCATCGCCATTTAAGTGAAGCCAATGCTGGGCAGCCTGAATGGCCAGATCAGTAGACTGACGTTGTGCTTCACCCAAACGGGTCCAGAGCCTTTGCATTTGTCCCAACTCATGCGTGTTGGCGATCAATTCAAAAACCAAACTCCGAACCATGCTATCGGCTGCTTCCGCCTTGAAGGCCCTGTGTTTGATCAACAACAAAGCTGTGTCCAGGGCTTGTGAAGGCTCACCTGCCAATCGGGCTGCTTTCAGTCTCATACGCATTGCCAACGTACGACGAGATACGCCTTGAGGCAAACGGTCTAACCAGAGCAAACTATCTGACGCATTGCGATCGTCAAGTGCCCAACGCGCCGCGCGCAACATGGCACCTTCAACGAGCGACTGCCGCAGGCCCGTTTGGCCTGTGATGGGCTCTTGCAGAGCCGCATCGAGGTGATGCTGTCTGGAGGACTTGTCTTGCAGGGCATGCGCCGATTCAGCGGCCAAAATGTGGGCAACGCTTCTCAAGGCGCCAGAATGCTCCATGAGTTCGCCGGCCTCTGACAAAGATTTTTCGCGCACCAACACCAACTCGGCCGATTTGCGAGCGCGCAGAAAACGCCCTTCCATGAACAGCGCCATACCGTCTAGCAACGCGGCATGCACTGCACGCTCCTTTTGTTGCAAGCGCCAACGTTTGGCCTGACGTGGCAATTCAAACAAAGCGGTCAGTGCGCGCTGGGCCCAATGCAGGGTCAGTAAGACAACAACCAAGCCAAACAACACCAGGTTCAAAGACACATCGACACGATAGGGGGTCCAAAAAATGGACACCGTTCCAACATTGTTGGAAGCTAGCAATGCGGATGCCACGGCAACTGCAAACAAACTCATCAACCAAAGAGCTGCGCGCATGGTGCTTACTTTCCGGCCGATGCTGTGGCCAGCGCTGCCAAGGAACCATCCAGGCGAGGAATGGGGCCACCCTTGCTCAAACCTTGAGCTTTTTCGAGCAACTGCAGTGCTTGGAGTGTTTTGCGTGCATTGGGATCAAAATATTTTTTGAGTGACACCGACACAGCTTGCAAGTCCGCTTTGGCCGCGTCGGTTTGGCGTGCCAACAAACTCAATCGTGCATTGAGCAATTTGAGCTTCAAATTTTCACGCAACAGAAAACCTTGCTCAGGGGCCAACAAAGCCGCCTCGGGACTGTCAATTCGGCTGACCCGCAACAAACCGCGCGCCTCCACCATGACGCGTTCAAAAACCATTTTCCACCACGGCACTGAGCTTGTGGTCTGTAGCGACTGAGGGTCGAGTGGCTTGCTGCTTGGGCTTTGGGGCCGCTGAAGTTCGATCACCAAAGGCAACTCATCGGTCAGAGCGACCATCTCATCGAGAACCAACAACATACCTGGGAGGTCTGTGATTTGAGCAGATTTGACCAGCTCTAAATCGCGGTCAATGGCCCTTTGTATGGAGATCAATCGGGGGTTGGAAGCGCGTTGCAATCTTTGCTGTGCTGTTTTTAAAACACCCAGCAAAGGCTCTAGGCTGCTGGTGAGTTGGGCTTGTTGCTGCGCCAGCCTGAGAGACGACTCAATGTCTAAAACCAAGTTTTCATCGCGAGAACGAGACAAGGATTGAATCAACTCCTCCAGCTGAGTTCGTTGCAGGGCCGCCTCGCCAAGACGTGATTCCACCAACGCCATGCGAGCTGCGCTGTCTTTGACACTGTCTTGTGCCTGTTTGGCCCAGGCTTTGGCCTCTAACGACTGCTGCCCAGCATCAGCACTTTGCCTTGCCAACTGACCTTGAATGCGTGACAACTTCTCCCACAACAGGCCACTGAAGACCATCGCCAGAAGTGCAATGGCAATTGGCAACCAGACTGTCAACGAGCGACGTGCAGGCAAAACCGCCGGCCCGCTTGTCGGCGATGGAGAGGATGTGTCGGGTGGGACAGTAGGTTGTTCAGAGCTCATGCCAGCGATTTTATAGATGCAAGCATTGAACGGATACCTGGCGGGGCAATAGAAATGTGCTGCCACCCCTCTTTTTGAGCCAAAAGCGCCATGCGCGGATGCGTCACCACGGCTTTGGCCTGGGACCAGTCCATATCGGGGCACTGCACGATCAGGTTTTCTAGGGCAGCAGAACTGCTGAACAACCAAATGGCACCCGCCTGAGTCCAAGTTCTGACATGGTTGATTTGGCTCGCTGTGAGAACTGTGCCACGCCTGCGATACGCTGCAACAGCTGAAACTTCGACCTGCTGACTTTCAAGTTGTTGAACCAACCAATCGCGCCCTGCAATCGCCCCAGATTCATCAGCGCCACGAATGAACATGACGTGCATGCCTGCCTTGACCTGAGTCGATACGACCTCCCACAAGGCCTCTGAGTCCAATTGCGTAGCGGAGGCAGCGGGTTGGTCAATTTGATGTGAGGGTATGCCTTGTGCGTTAAGGGCTGCTGCAGTACCCGGGCCCGTACACCAAACGCGTGCATTGCGCTTCACGTGATCAAGCCAATGGGGTTGATGTGCCAAAGCGGCCGCAAAAAAACGAACCGCATTGGCACTGACAAACATCATGGCCTGACTTTTCAAAGCCATCTGACTGGCTTTGGCGGCGTCCTCTGAGGACATCAAATCTGAAAGGGTTAAAAGCGGTAACGAAATGGTTTCAAGGCCCCCTTCACGCAACTGCGTCATCCACGATGTTGCATCTTGCTCGGGTCGGGTCACGATGACCTGTGTCATGGAATGGGGCTTTTCTTGATTGAGCGACATGGCTTCGTTGCGCATGAGGGAAGGTCAGTGCGCGCCACCGCGCTTTAACTCGGCTGCGACCTCGATACCGATTGCCTCTGCCTCGATCAAACTGTCGACAACCCTCGACTTGGCAGCCGTGACCAAGTTGACTGAGCCTTCGGGGTCGCCCCAAGCGGCACGCAAACTCAACACCTTACCCTCTAAAGTTGCATGCGCAGCCAAGGGCATGGAACAACTGCCGCCCATGGTTCGGCTGACCGCCCGCTCGGCCGCAACTGCCAACCAAGAAGTTTTGTGAACCAGGGGTTCAAGCGCTTCGACCAAATCGACACGCCCCTCGCAAATTTCAATGCCAAGCGCCCCTTGGCCGGCGGCCGGCAGCATGTGCTCTGTGTCAAAAATATGCCGAATTCGATCAGAAAGCTTCAAGCGTTTTAGCCCGGCCGCAGCCAAAACAATGCCGGCATATTGCCCTTCGTCCAACTTTCGCAAACGTGTGTCCAAATTACCGCGCAATGGCTCTATTTTCAAATCTGGTCGCAGTGCACGCAGCAACACTGTACGCCTGAGGCTGGACGTACCAACCACGGCACCTTGCGGCAAATCCATCAGGCTGGCGTACTGACCAGACACCCAAGCATCGCGGGGGTCTTCGCGCACCATGACACAAGCCAATTCGAAGCCCTGCGGCATGTCCATGGGCACATCTTTGAGCGAATGAACTGCAATATCGGCTCGGCCCTCAGACAAGGCCACTTCAAGCTCTTTGACAAACAGACCTTTGCCACCTACTTTGCTCAGGCTGCGGTCCAATATTTGATCGCCTTGCGTAGTCATACCCAGCAAATGAACCTCATAACCGCGGGCTTGCAAAAGGGCCTGAACGTGTTCGGCTTGCCACATGGCCAAGCGGCTTTCGCGCGTGGCAATGACAATGGGGCGCTTGGTGGACGTGATGTTTTGAGAGTTCAAACCAGTAACCTGTTCGTAATTTTTCAATCTCATCAAATGCTAGCATGACACAAGCCCTAGAAAGATGAGTCTCGTCATGCCAAACGTCACAATTCCGCCCCTGAAACGCCCTTCGCGCGACAATGAACGCCCACTGGTTGAAGACATTCGCTTGTTGGGTCGAATTTTGGGTGATGTGATTCGAGAGCAAGAGAGCCCAGAAATTTACGAGTTGATCGAAAAAATTCGCAAACTTTCTGTGGCATTCAGGCGGGATGCCGACCAGGAGGCCGACAAGGCTTTGAAGAAACTCCTCAAAGGCTTATCTGGCGAGCATGCTGTTAGCGTGATTCGCGGATTTACTTACTTCAGTCACTTGGCCAATTTGGCAGAAGATCGTCATCACATTCGCCGACGCGCCATACACGAGCGAGTAGGAGACACGCAAGAGGGCAGCATTGAAGTCGCTTTGCAAAGACTGCGCTGGGCAGGCATTACACCCAAAATCATTTCGCAAACTTTGGCCCACAGCTTTGTCTCGCCAGTTTTAACGGCACACCCCACAGAGGTTCAGCGTCAGAGCATTTTGAGCGCCGAGCGCGACATTGCAGAGTTACTGACGGAGCGCGACGAGATCAAAGCACGTGCGGCCGTGGTCAATGCCGCCAAAGATGCTTTGACGCCAAAAGAATTGGCAGTCAATGAGCAACGCATGCGTGCACGTGTGATGCAACTTTGGCAAACTCGCTTGCTGCGATTTTCTAAGCTCACCGTGGCCGATGAAATTGAAAACTCATTGAGCTATTACGAGTCAACCTTTTTACGTGAAATTCCCAAAATTTATGCCGCTTTGGAAGAGGCCTTGGGAACTCACCCGGTGGCGCCTTTCTTGCGCATGGGCCAGTGGATTGGAGGCGACCGAGACGGCAACCCCAATGTCAATGCACAAACGCTTCAACACGCGCTGAAGCGTCAAGCAGATGTCGCCTTGCGCCACTATCTCACAGAGGTCCATTTCTTGGGCAGTGAGTTGTCTTTGTCAGCCATGCTGGTTGAGTTTCCACCTGCCATGAAAGCCCTGGCAGAAAAGTCGCCTGACACCAATGCACATCGAATCGACGAGCCCTACAGACGCGCGCTCACTGGCATGTATGCGCGCTTGGCTGCAACCCTCAAATCACTAACGGGGGGTGATGCTGCACGACACGCCGTAGAACCACAAAACCCCTACACAGATTCAGACAGTTTTCTGGCTGATTTGAAAGTCATCAAGGCCTCTTTGAATAGCCATCACGCAAAAGCTTTGGCGGCGCAAAGACTCGACCCTCTCATTCGCGCCGTCGAAGTGTTTGGCTTTCATTTGGCCACTGTTGATTTACGCCAGAGTTCTGATCAACATGAAAAAGTGGTCGGCGAGTTGTTGGCCACGGCACGCATCGAGAAAGATTACGCTTCAATGGACGAGGCTAGCAAGCGGACGGTGCTCGTAAATCTCCTAAACGACGCAAGGCCCTTGCGCATTCCGGGTGCCAACTACTCGGACCACACTCAATCTGAGTTGTCTATTTTTGAAGAAGCTCGCTTGGCTCGGACTACCTATGGAACCGAGGCTATTCGTCACTACATCATCAGCCACACCGAAACAGTCAGTGACTTGCTGGAAGTCTTGCTGCTACAAAAAGAAGTTGGCTTGATGCGCGGCACATTGGATGACAACGCCAGAGTCGACTTGATTGTGGTTCCTTTGTTTGAAACCATCGAAGACTTGCGCAACTCGGCTGGCATCATGCGTGAGTTCTATGCATTGCCAGGCATCGCCAATTTGATCCAACGCTCGGGTGCCGAGCAAGACATCATGTTGGGCTACTCCGACAGCAACAAAGATGGCGGTATCTTTACAAGCAACTGGGAACTTTACCGAGCAGAGGTTGCTTTGGTTGAGGATTTTGAGCGGCTGGCCAACAGTCACAACATCCAGTTGCGCATGTTCCATGGACGTGGCGGCACCGTAGGTCGCGGCGGGGGTCCAAGTTATCAAGCCATTTTGGCGCAACCGCCAGGCACAGTTCGAGGCCAAATTCGCTTGACTGAGCAGGGTGAAGTGATTGGCTCCAAATATGCCAATCCTGAAATCGGCAGACGCAATTTAGAGACCTTGGTCGCCGCCACTTTGGAAGCCACCTTACTGCAGCCAACCAAGACTGCGCCACGTCATTTTTTAGAAACTGCAGCCCAACTTTCTCAGGCCAGCATGGATGCTTACCGTCATTTGGTCTACGAAACTGCTGGCTTCAACGACTACTTTTTTGGCGCCACGCCCATTCGTGAAATTGCAGAACTCAACATCGGTTCTCGACCTGCATCGCGCAAAGCCAACCAAAAAATTGAAGATTTGCGCGCCATTCCATGGGGCTTCAGCTGGGGCCAATGTCGCCTCACATTACCAGGCTGGTATGGCTTTGGCTCGGCCGTCGAAAAGTTCTTAGACCGTCCCACCGACAAAGAACAGAAGGCAGCATTGGCACTACTGCAAAAAATGGTGAAGCAATGGCCCTTCTTCAAAACATTGCTGTCCAACATGGACATGGTTTTGGCCAAAAGCGATTTGGCGCTGGCTTCTCGCTACAGTGAACTGGTGTCAGATGCCAAGCTGCGCAAGAGGATTTTCGCGGCCATTGAAGCCGAGTGGCACAAAACAGCCGAAGCAATGAGCCTGTTAACAGGCGAGAAACACCGCTTGGCCAATAATCCGGCCTTGGCCCGCTCCATTCGGCACCGCTTTCCCTACATCGACCCCTTGCACCATTTGCAAGTGGAGTTGATTCGCCGGTATCGCGATGGCAAGGCCGACGAGCGGGTTCAACGTGGCATTCACATCTCCATCAACGGGATTGCAGCGGGACTTAGAAACACAGGATAAGCCCCTCTTACAGGTTTTTAGGCATTTCCGGCTTGTTTTGAGGGTCAGCCACAGGCTGAACAAGCCCGACAACCCGATAAAATCTGCAAATGTCTAAAAATCAATTCGATCAAAAGTCCCAGGCCTGGTCGGCCTTGTTTTCAGAGCCCATGAGTGACCTGGTAAAGCGCTACACCTCCAGCGTTTTCTTCGACAAGCGCCTGTGGCAATCGGACATCCAGGGCAGTTTGGCGCACGCTGAGATGCTGGCAGCCCAAAAAATCATCAGCAACCAAGACTTTGCCGACATTCAGCGCGGCATGGCGCAAATTACCCAAGAAATCTCCCAAGGTCAGTTTGATTGGAAGTTGGACTTGGAAGATGTGCACCTCAACATCGAAGCACGCCTCACGCAAATCGTAGGCGATGCAGGCAAGCGCCTGCACACAGGTCGTAGCCGTAATGACCAAGTGGCCACCGACGTGCGCCTTTGGTTGGTCAGCGAGATTGACCTCATTGGTGGCTTGCTCAATGACTTGCAAAAATCTTTGATTGAAGTAGCCGAGCGCAACGTAGACGTCATCCTGCCTGGTTTCACGCATTTGCAAGTGGCACAACCCGTGAGTTTTGCACATCATTTGTTGGCCTATGTTGAAATGTTTGCACGCGATGCTGAGCGCATGGCCGATGTGCGTCGCCGTACCAACCGATTGCCTTTAGGGTCTGCTGCGTTGGCGGGCACGACCTACCCGCTTGACCGAGAACGCGTTGCCAAAAGCCTAGGCATGGTGGACGAACACGGCAATGCCTGCGTTAGTCAAAACAGTTTGGATGGCGTCAGCGATCGCGACTTTGCAATTGAGTTCACAGCAGCTGCGTCTTTGTGCATGGTGCACATCAGCCGCCTCAGTGAAGAACTCATTTTGTGGATGAGTCAAAACTTTGGCTTTGTCAAAATTGCCGACCGCTTTACCACGGGCAGTTCAATCATGCCGCAGAAGAAAAACCCCGACGTCCCCGAATTGGCGCGTGGCAAAACTGGGCGTGTGGTGGGGCATTTGATGGGCCTGATTACCTTGATGAAAGGCCAACCTCTGGCCTACAACAAAGACAACCAAGAAGACAAAGAGCCTTTGTTTGACACTGTCGACACGCTCAAAGATACTTTGCGTATTTTCAGCGAAATGATCGGTGGCCAGGTCAATGCGCAGACCGGACAAAAAGAAGCTGGCATTACCGTCAATGCCCAAGCAATGGAGGCTGCCACCAAAAAAGGCTATGCCACAGCCACTGACTTGGCCGACTACTTGGTCAAAAAGGGCCTGCCCTTCCGCGATGCTCACGAAGTTGTCGCACATGCTGTGAAAACAGCACAAACACAGAACTTGGACCTGAGCGAACTGCCCCTCAGCACCTTGCAACAATTCAACCCTGCTATCCAAGCCGACGTCTTTGAATGCCTCAGCTTGGTGGGATCCTTGAATGCCCGCAACACTTTAGGTGGTACTGCGCCCAGTCAAGTTCGTTTGCAAATTGCGCGCCATCATGCGCGCTTAGATTTTTAAAAAGGATTTGTGATGGAAGCCACTCAGACCGAACAACCTAGCGTGTCGCCATTTGCTGCGGGCCTCAATTGGTCTGCCGAGCTGCACACAGGCGATGACCGCATGGACCATACGCACGAAGAGTTTGTGACCATGCTCAACGCACTTCTGCTCACACCGCCAACCGAGCAGCTCAATTTGTACCGAGAATTTCTCAATCACACGGTGGCGCATTTTGATCAAGAAGACCGCTGGATGGTGGCGACTGGTTTCAGTGAAGACAACTGCCATGCAGGTCAACATGCCACCATTTTGGAAACCATGCGCGCCGTTGAAACGCATTATGTTCAAGGTGATCAAGAAATTATTTCTCGCATGGCAGAAGCTTTGGCCGAGTGGTTTCCACAGCATGCAGCCACCATGGATGCAGGTTTGGCACAGCATTTGAAATCGGTCAACTTTGACAGCGAAACCGAAACACTGGCCGACCCATCGGTTATCAAAAACGTCACCATGTCGGGTTGCGGCAGTGTGAGCTGCAGCTGATCAAATTCAAAGACTAGCCTCAAAAGCTTTTATCCAAACTGGAAATCAAATATGTCCGTGATCACCACCATTGAAGAGTTGCGCATCCTGGCCCAAAAACGCGTGCCACGCATGTTCTATGACTATGCCGATAGCGGCTCTTGGACAGAAAGTACTTACCGCGCCAACGAAAGTGATTTCCAAAAAATCAAGTTACGCCAACGTGTGGCGGTCAACATGGAAGGCCGCAGCACCGCCACCTCCATGATTGGCCAAAAGGTGGCCATGCCTGTGGCCATTGCGCCTACAGGGCTTACCGGCATGCAGCATGCCGATGGCGAAATTTTGGCGGCACGGGCTGCCAAAAAATTTGGCATTCCTTTTACGCTGTCCACCATGAGCATTTGCTCCATTGAAGATGTGTCCAAGGGCACGGATGGCCACCCCTTCTGGTTTCAGTTGTATGTGATGCGCGACCGTGACTTCATTGAGCGTTTGATTGAGCGTGCACGCGCTGCCAACTGCTCTGCCTTGGTCATTACCTTGGACCTGCAAATTTTGGGACAGCGTCACAAAGATCTGAAGAACGGTTTGTCTGCGCCCCCTAAATTAACTTTGGCCAACATGATCAACATCGCCACGAAGCCGCGTTGGGCTATGGGCATGTTGGGTACGTCGCGGCGCGAGTTTGGCAACATCGTAGGCCACGTTAAAGGCGTTGAAAACATGGGATCGCTGTCAGCTTGGACTGCTCAACAGTTCGATCCTCGCCTCAATTGGGGTGATGTGGAATGGATCAAAAAGCGCTGGGGCGGCAAGATCATATTGAAGGGCATTCAAGACGTAGAAGATGCTCGCTTGGCCGTTGAAAGTGGCGCCGATGCCATGATTGTTAGCAACCACGGTGGCCGTCAACTCGATGGCGCCCAAAGCAGCATTGAAGCCTTGCCTGCTATTGTCGATGCCGTGGGCAAACAAATTGAAGTCCACATGGACGGCGGCATTCGCAGCGGTCAAGATGTGCTCAAAGCCCGCGCCTTGGGCGCACAAGGCACTTACATTGGTCGTGCATTCTTGTACGGTCTGGGCGCCATGGGTCAGCCCGGCGTTGAAAAGGCTTTGCAAATCATTCACAACGAGCTTGATTTGACCATGGCATTTTGTGGGCGTACGCAAATGGACACGGTCGACAAGAGCATCTTGTTGCCTGGCACATTTCCTCAATAACACGCACACTTCCAATTTGAGTTTGTGACGCAAAACACATCGCTCAAAAGAAGAATTGCCCACCTCGACATGGACGCCTTTTACGCGTCAGTCGAGTTGTTGCGCTACCCCCAACTCAAGGGATTGCCAGTGGTCATTGGCGGGGGTAGACGCAAGGAAGATGACTTACTGGGAAGACTGCGCGCAGCGCACCCAGACTACGAATGGTCGGCCGACAATCTGTCTGAAATTCCATTGGATTTTTTTCCACGCATTGAAGGCTACACTGGCCGGGGCGTGATCACCACCGCTACTTATGCTGCGCGTCAATTTGGCATTGGCTCGGCCATGGGTCTCATGAAGGCCGCCAAGCTGTGCCCGCAGGCCATTTTGTTGCCCGTGGACTTTGATCAATACCGGCACTACTCCAGAGTCTTCAAAGGCATCATCACCGACATCGCCCCTGTCATGGAAGATCGAGGTGTGGATGAGGTGTACATCGATTTCACAGAGGTCCCTGGTGGCCAACGCGAAGGCGGCAAGGTTTTGGCCCGACTCATTCAGAAATGCATTTTTGAAGCCACGGGCCTCACCTGCTCAGTGGGTGTGGCTCCCAACAAACTGATTGCCAAAATGGCCAGTGAGTTCAACAAACCCAACGGCATTTCGATTGTTCACGAAGACGATTTGAAAACTGCCATCTGGCCTCTCAGCTGCCGCAAGATCAATGGCGTGGGCCCCAAGGCTGATGAAAAGCTCAAGCACCATGGCATTGAAACCATTGGCCAATTGGCAGCTTGTGAATTGCCTTGGCTGCAAATGCATTTTGGCAAGGTGTATGGCGCCTGGTTGCACGAAGCCGCATGGGGGCGAGACGACAGACCCATCAGCACTGAAAGCGAGCCCGTTAGCATCAGCCGGGAAACAACCTTTGAAACCGACCTGCATGCCGTGCGCGACAAAGAAGAATTGGGCAAAGTGTTCACACGCCTGTGCCAACAATTGGCTGCAGATTTAAAGCGCAAAGGCTATGACGGAAAAACGATTGGCATCAAGTTGCGTTACGACAATTTTAAAAGTGTCACCCGCGATCAAACCCTCACCTTTTATACGCAAGACGCGGCAGAAATTCGCAAGTTTGCGGGTCTGTGTTTGAAGCGCGTCGACCTCAGCCGAAAACTCCGACTTTTAGGCGTTCGGGTGGGCTCTCTGGTCAAACACGGGACAGCCCCAGATCACAGCGCAAGCTACAGTTCAAACCATTCACCCCACCCTGCTTTGCACGAGGCCTCACCCCATGGACAAACTCAATTGCTTTTCACTGACGATGAATGACCACGTTGCGCATTTGGTGCTGAACAAGCCCGAATCGCTCAACACCATGCACCCGACGTTTTGGCGCGAACTCGATACCGTCTTGCATCAGCTGAACAACGAGGGCAAGGCGCGTGCCTTGGTCATCTCGAGCACGGGCAAACACTTTTCCGCAGGCATGGCTCTGGAAACATTTTCAGGTGCCATATCGATGGATGCAGATAGCCCTGAAGGCCGGGCTGCGGTGTACGACTCGCTCACCGACATGCAATCCACCTTCACTTTGTTAGAAACTTTGCGCATTCCCGTGATCGCCGCCATTCATGGGGGTTGCATTGGCGGTGCCGTCGACATGGTAACGGCTTGCTGCATTCGCTATGCCACGCAAGATGCCTTTTTCTGCGTTCAAGAAATCAACATTGGCATGGTGGCCGACGTCGGCACTTTGCAACGCTTGCCCAAATTGCTGCCCATGGGTTTGGTCAAGGAATTGGCGTATACCGGTCGTCGCCTCAGTGCAGACAATGCACTGAAGCACGGCCTGGTGACACAGGTGTTTGAATCACAAGAAGCCCTGGTAGCGGGGGCTTTAGCGTGTGCCAAAGAGATGGCCAATAAACCACCCGTGGCCATCTGGGGTACCAAGCAAGCCCTAAACTATGCGCGCGACCACAGCGTGGAAGACAGTCTTCGCCAAATGGGATGGTTGCAAGGCGCTATTTGGAGCAATCCGCACATTCGCGAAGCGCTGGAAGCGGCCAAAGAAAAACGCCCAGCCAACTTTCCACCATTGGCACCCCTCAAAGGTTTTAAAACCTACGGTTGATCGCAACAGCCATCACAAGGTGTGGCCCATTCAGCGGGCCGCTTATTGTCGGGCCGTCCGAATGTTGAGCGGCGGAGATTGTGGATGGCTGGTTCTCCATGGGTTGATGTCCAAACCGCCTCGGCGTGTGTACCGAGCATAGACACTTAACTTGAGCGGTTTGCATCGCGTCCAAATGTCCATGAAGATGCGCTCCACGCACTGCTCATGAAACTCGTTGTGATTTCTAAAGCTCACGATGTATTGGAGCAAACCCGCCTGGTCAATTTGCGATCCCGAATACGAAATTTGCACACTGCCCCAATCAGGTTGTCCTGTGACCAAGCAATTGCTTTTGAGCAAATGACTGACGAAGGTTTCTGTTACAGGTGCCTCGTCATGCTGAGCTGAAAGCAATTCGGGTGCGGGTTGGTATTGCGTGCACTCAATGTCCATGCGGTCTAAATTCAGACCATCCAATTCATGCACTGGCTCTTTATCAAAGTCATCGGACAAAATAATTTTCACACCGCAGCGCGATTTGATGGGACCACCATGCCACAAGGCCTGATCGAGGTCTTCGCGCATGCAATCGCGTACGGCTTGCACATCAACAAAGCGTGTGGCGTTGAAGCTGTTTAAGTACAGCTTGAAAGACTTGCTCTCTATGATGTGCGTACTTTCAGCGGGCACCGTGATGTGCGCCAGCGCCACTTGCGGCTTTCCTTTGAGGTTAAGCCAAGACAATTCAAAAGCGGTCCACAAATCGGCGCCAAAGAAAATGGGCGCACCGTGAATGCCCAGCTCTTCACGCTTCACCGCACGGGGAATGGGGAACAACAAAGACGCATCGTATTGATCCACATACGCGCTGTTTTTGCCCAGTTGAGATTGTTCGGGTTGGTTCATTCGACACCCTTGACACGACGGCGAAACACCCAACGGTTTTCGTCAGACGCTGCGGCTACAAAGCCATAACCATCTGAATCAAAGTCTTTGAGTTTCTCTGGATTTTTGATTTGTTTTTGAATGGCATAGCGCGCCAGCAGTCCGCGCGCGCGCTTGGCAAAAAAGCTGATCACTTTGTATTTACCGCCCTTGTAATCTTCAAACACGCACTCGACCACACGTGCATTGAGCGTTTTGGCATCGACCGCTTTGAAGTACTCTTGCGAGGCCAGGTTGATGACCACAGGTGTTTTGTCTTTGCTCAAGCGCTCATTGAGGTACACCGAAATGCTGCTACCCCAAAATTGGTACAAGTTTTTGCCGCGCGGATTGGTCAGTGCCGTGCCCATCTCCAAGCGGTAAGGTTGCATCCAATCTAAGGGGCGCAATACGCCATACAAGCCGCTCAAAATGCACACATGATCTTGTGCCCACTCGAGGTCTTTGACTTTGAGCGACTTGGCATCTAAGCCGTCATAAACATCGCCATTGAAAGCCAAGACCGCTTGCTTGGAATTTTTGGCGGTAAATTTAGGACGCCATGCTTCATACCGCGCCACATTGAGGGCTGCCAAGTTGTCGCTCAAATCCATCAGTTCTGCAATTTGTACCGGCGTTTTGGGCTTCAGCACTTCAATCAATTCGGCCGACTGGGCGACAAATTGCGGCAAAGTGTGCGATACCCCTTCCACGGGGGTCTCGTAATCCAAGGATTTAGCGGGTGATAAAAGTAACAACATTCACAGAGCCCTTTGAGGTGGCCATTATCTGGCAAGTGGGTGATGCCCGCTGTTGGCGGCCCTTAATCTACCAAGTCTTTCAAAGCTTTTTCGTAGCGAATGGTGTGTGAACGTTCGGCCTTGGCCAAGGTTTCAAACCAATCGGCAATGTCATCAAAGCCTTCTTCGCGGGCAGTCTTGGCCATGGCAGGATAGACATGGTTGGACTCATGGGCTTCACTGGCCACAGCGGCTTCTAAGTTTTGGCGGGTGTTGCCAATGGGCAAGCCGGTGGCAGGATCGCCAGCTTGTTCTAAAAACTCCAAATGGCCATGGGCATGGCCGGTTTCGCCTTGGGCCGATGAACGAAACAAGGCCGCCACATCACTTTTGCCCTCGAGATCGGCTTTGTTGGCAAAGTAGGTATAGCGCAGCTGCACCTGTGATTCAATGGCGAAGGCGTCTTTGAGACATTGTTCGGTGCGGGAACCTTTGAGTTGAGCCATGTCAATTTCCTAAAAGGATTCAATTGGAAAATTCATTTCCAACATAGAAACGAATACAAAAGTAGTTTAGTCAATAAAAGGGGCGCCAGCAGAATTGTTACAGTGCGGTCTGCGACAGGCACCATTCCAAAGGAACGCGATGAAGACGCCCACATTTCAAGAAGTTCAATTTACCAATGGGTATGAATTTACCGAAGGCTCGGGTTACGCCTTGCCAGAGTATCCCTTTGTCAAACCACCAGAGCTTGTGCAGAACAAAACTTTGCGCCATGCCGTGGTCATTGTGGGCGGTGGCATTACGGGACTAACCTTGGCCTGCGGCTTGGCCAATTTGGGTATCAAGGCCGTGCTGCTGGACGAAGACAACACCGTGGGGGTGAAAGGTGCTTCGTCTCGCGGCATTTGTTACACCCAAAAATCATTGGAGATTTTTCAGAAGCTGGGCCTATTTGATCGCATTGCCAAAAAAGGCATTCAATGGAGTGTGGGTCGCACTTTTGCGGGCCATGACGAGGTCTACAACTTTGACCTCAAGCAGCAAAGCAATTTCAGCCTCTCAGAACAACCCGCCTTCATCAACATTCAGCAGTTCTACATTGAAGGCTATTTGGTGGAGCGCATTCAAGAACTGGGACATGTCGATTTGCGCTGGCAATCGCGCGTGAAGGCCTTCAAACAAAACAAAGACTTCGCAACGCTCACCGTTGAAACGCCTGAAGGCACTTATGACCTACAAGCCGATCATGTGATTGACGCCTCAGGCTCGCACACACCCTTCCATGCTTGGACAGGTGTCACCATGGAAAGCAAAAAAGGCGATGACCGTTGGTGCATTGCCGATGTCAAATTTGACACCCATCCCCCCACTGAGCGACACACTTGGATTGAAGCGCCCTTCAATGAAAATCGAGCTGTTTGGCAACACTTGATGGCCGACGATGTGTGGCGCATTGATTACCAAATGGAGCCCAATGCCGATGCGGCTTACATTAGCCGCGAAGACGTGGTGCGTGAACGTCTGGAGCGTCAGTTTGGCAAAAACGTGAAGGTCGACATCGTGTGGGTCGGCCCCTACGCCTATAAGAGCCAATGCCTCAACACATTGCGCATGGGCCGAGTCTTTTTCATGGGCGACACTGCCAAAATCGTGAACCCCTTTGGCGCGCGCGGTGGCAACACCGGTGTCGCAGATGCCGACAATTTGGCTTGGAAATTGGCCGCTGTCTTGCGCGGCCATGCCGACGAGGCTTTGCTTGAAAGCTTCAACGACGAACGACTCGAAGCGGCTCAAGAAAACGTCAAGGTAACGCGCCGTACGGCCAGATTCTTACGCCCTGCCGATGGCATTGAACGTGCATTTAGAACAGCCACCATCAACTTGGCCAAAGAATTTCCATTTGCACGCTCGTTGGTGAACACTGGCCGCATGGCTGTTGCTAACACTTACCGCGGCTCCCGCATTTGCGGCGACAACGGTGGCACGTCGGTTCAAAACGTACGCTTTCAGTGGCGTCAAGGCAAGTCAGGCTGCTTAAACGACCTGATTCAATGGGCCGATGGTCGACTGCTGATTTTGGTGTTTGGTCACCAAACCAAAGCCGCTTTGAAGCGCCTTCAAGAGCTCAGCTTGTCGGGCTTGCCTGTGCGCTGCGTTCAAGTGCTGGCCAGAGGACAAGTGGCGCAAGCACGCGAACACTTGCTAGACACGCAACAATATCTTCAAAACGCCTGCGGCACCGTTCCGGCGGGCGGTTGGGCCTTGGTCCGTCCCGATGGTTATTTGGCAGATACGGGCAAAGGCGTCAACGGTGAGTTGATTGGCGCTGTGGCCACCTCTTTGGGTCTTTGATCACATTCGAAAATCATCATGAAAACAGAACTGAACTTTCAAGACGCCGACACTTTTTACGACCAATTGCTGAATGCCCATGAAGGCTTGAACGCCGAACAATCTGAGCAATTGAACTTGCGCCTGATTTTGCTCTTGGCTAATCAGGTGGGCGATACGGCCGTCCTCAGAGATTGCATCGAATCGGCCAAGAACTGAGCCGAACCTGCAGCATCGCCACATTGAAGGCTGAAGGAACGGCCTTGGGGCTCGAAAATTGAGCACTTGCCCAGTAAAATCATGGCTTTAGTCCATTCATGACATTGCCCTTGGGCAATTTCAAACCATTCAGCCCATGAGCAACGTGTCCACCCCCGCCCTTCAGCAACCCGGCCTTGAGAGCCTGTCCAAGTCTTTTGAGCCAGCGGCCTTAGAAGCCCATTGGGGCCCCGAATGGGAAAAACGCGGTTACGGCATTGCAGGCCATCGCGGCAGCCAAGTGCCAAAGGCTGAAGCGCCCAACTTTGCCATCCAATTGCCACCGCCCAATGTGACAGGTACGCTGCACATGGGCCACGCGTTCAACCAAACCATCATGGACAGCCTCACGCGCTACCACCGCATGATGGGCTTCAACACCGCTTGGATTCCCGGCACCGACCATGCCGGCATTGCCACGCAAATTGTGGTGGAGCGCCAGCTGCAAGGCCAAGGCATCAGCCGCCACGACATGGGCCCTACACCCGCCGAAGCGCGCAAAAACTTTGTGGCCAAAGTGTGGGAATGGAAAGAACAATCGGGCAACACCATCACGCAGCAAATGCGCCGCATGGGCGACAGCGTCGACTGGACGCGCGAGTACTTCACCATGGACGACAAGCTGTCCAAAGTGGTGTCCGAAACCTTTGTGAAGTTGTACGAGCAAGGCCTGATTTATCGTGGCAAACGATTGGTCAGCTGGGACCCTGTGTTGCAAAGCGCGGTGTCCGACCTGGAAGTGGAAAACACCGAAGCCGACGGCAAGATGCATTACATCTTGTACCCGTTTGCAGACGGCCCTCAACTCATTGACGGCGTGATGCAAAAAGGCATGACCATTGCCACCACCCGTCCCGAAACCATGATGGCCGACGGTGCTTTGGCGGTTCACCCCGAAGACGAGCGCTACAAACACTTGGTCGGCAAAAAGGTTGACTTGCCTTTGTGCGATCGCCAAATCCCCATCATTGCCGATGACTTTGTCGATCGCGAATTTGGCTCTGGTTGCGTGAAGATTACCGGTGCGCACGATGCCAACGACTACGCATGCTCTATGCGTCACAACCTGCCGCTGATCACCATCTTCACACTGACCGCTGCAGTCAATGAAAACGGCCCCAAAGCCTATCAAGGCATGGACCGTTTTGTGGCGCGTAAAGCTGTCATCAAGGACTTGGAAGCACAAGGCTTGCTGATTGAAATCAAACCCCACAAACTGATGCTGCCCATTTGCGCGCGAACCGGCCAAGTGGTAGAGCCCATGCTCACAGACCAATGGTTTGTGGCCGTGAACAAAGTCAGCCCTCAAGACCCCACTGGCAAGAGCATTGCGCAAAAAGCCATTGATGCGGTGCACTCCGGCCAAGTTAGTTTTGTGCCCGAGAACTGGGTCAACACCTACGACCAGTGGATGAACAACATCCAAGACTGGTGCATCTCGCGTCAACTGTGGTGGGGCCATCAAATTCCCGCTTGGTATGACGAAGAAGGCAACGTATACGTGGCCAAATCGGAAGCCGAAGCGCAGGCACAAGCGGGCGCAGGCAAGAAGCTCAAGCGCGATGAAGACGTGCTCGATACTTGGTATTCCTCAGCCTTGGTGCCCTTCTCCACCATGGGTTGGCCAGAAGCGGTAGCCACATCCGGCACAAACAAGACACAAGACTACGACTTGTACCTGCCCTCCTCCGTGTTGGTCACCGGCTACGACATCATCTTCTTCTGGGTGGCCCGAATGATCATGATGACCACGCACTTCACAGGTCGCGTGCCCTTCAAACACGTTTACATCCACGGCTTGGTGCGCGACGCACAAGGCAAGAAGATGAGCAAGTCTGAAGGCAACGTGCTCGACCCCGTCGATTTGATCGACGGCATTTCTTTAGAGCCTTTGCTCGAGAAGCGTTCACAAGGTTTGCGCAAGCCCGAGACCGCACCCCAAGTGCGCAAGAACACGCAAAAAGAATTCCCTGAAGGCATTCCAGCCTACGGGGCAGACGCACTGCGCTTTACGTTTGCCGCATTGGCCTCGTTGGGCCGCAGCATCAACTTTGACAGCAAACGCTGCGAAGGCTATCGCAACTTCTGCAACAAACTGTGGAACGCCACACGCTTTGTGCTGATGAACTGCGAAGGTCAAGATTGCGGCCTGAAAGAACACACCAAAGCAGAGTGCGCAGTGGGCGGCCCAGCCCATGGCTACATGACATTCAGCCAAGCCGATCGCTGGATCTCCTCCAAAATTCAGCGCGTGGAAGCCGATGTGGCCAAAGGCTTTGCCGAGTACCGCTTGGACAACGTGGCCAACGCCATTTACGACTTTGTATGGAACGAGTTCTGCGATTGGTACTTGGAAATTGCCAAGGTGCAAATCAACACAGGAGATGCCTCTCAGCAGCGCGCCACTCGTCGCACGCTTATTCGTACGTTGGAAACCATTCTGCGTTTAGTCCACCCCATCACGCCTTTCATCTCTGAAGAGCTGTGGCAAAAGGTGGCACCGGTGGCGGGCCGTGCAGGTCCTTCGGTCAGCATTGCAGCCTACCCTGTGTCCCAACCCGAACGCATTGACGAACAAGCCGAAGCGCACGTGGCCAAGCTCAAAACGCTGGTTGATGCCTGCCGCAACTTGCGCGGTGAGATGAACGTCTCCCCTGCGACCAAACTGCCTTTGTATGTCTTGGGCGATGCAGAGTTTATGAAATCAGCAGGCCCCGTTTTGCAGGCCCTGGCCAAGTTGAACGAAGTGAAAGTGTTTGACAGCGAAGCTGATTGGACGAAGGCTGCCGCTGCGGCGCCAGTAGCCGTCGTTGGTGAAGCGCGCTTGTGCTTGTTCATGGAAGTGGACGTGGCGGCAGAAAAAATTCGCCTCAGCAAAGAGGTGGCCCGCTTAGAAGGCGAAATTGGCAAAGCCAATGGCAAACTGAGCAACGAGGCCTTTGTGGCCAAAGCGCCGCCTGCCGTGATTGAGCAAGAGCGCAAGCGTGTGGCCGACTTTGAAGCCACGTTGATCAAGGTGAAATCTCAGCTTGGCCAATTGGAATCAACACCTGCCAAGTCTTGAAATACCATTGTCAAATGAACATGATATTTTCGGATCACATTGAATTGAATGAAAGCTAAACCATGAGCAGCCAACCCAGCATTCGCAAAGCCGTTTTTCCAGTGGCTGGATTGGGAACACGATTTTTGCCGGCCACCAAAGCAGCACCCAAAGAGATGCTGCCTGTGGTCGACAAGCCGCTCATTCAATACGCTGTAGAAGAAGCCTATTCGGCAGGTGTGCGGCACATGATTTTTGTAACGGGACGAAGCAAGCGTGCCATTGAAGACCACTTCGATACCGCCTACGAACTTGAAACAGAACTCGAAAGTGCTCACAAAGAAGAGCTGCTGAAGTTGGTGCGGTCGGTGCAGCCAGACGATATGGTTTGCGCCTATGTGCGCCAACCCCGCTCCTTGGGCCTAGGCCATGCGGTGCTGTGCGCTGAAGCCATGGTGGGGAGCGAACCCTTTGCAGTTCTGTTGGCCGATGACCTGATGGTCGGACTCAAAGGTGGCCCTTCTGTCTTAGCGCAAATGGTCAAAGCATATGAGCAACAAGGTCGCTCTATTCTGGCGGTCCAAGAAGTACCGCTGGACCATGTCAAACGCTACGGCATTGTGGCCGGCGAATCTGCAGGCAAGCAACTCATTCGTGTTGAACAGATTGTCGAAAAACCATCGCCAGAAAATGCGCCCTCACGCATGGGTGTAGCCGGACGCTACATTCTCACGCCAGGTATTTTTGATGAAATCAGAAACCAGCCCACTGGCGTAGGCGGCGAGATTCAACTGACCGATGCCATTGCACGCTTGAAATCGCGCGAAGCGGTTTACGCATTCCAGTACGAAGGCAAACGTTACGACTGCGGTAGCAAAGAAGGCTTTCTGGAGGCCACAGTGGAACTGGCCTTAGAGCATCCACAAGTTGGTGAGTCGTTTAGAAAATACCTCAAAACACTGAGCCTTTAAACGGCCACAGACTGGTGCACTCAAAAAGCTTCAGCCTCTGAAGCTTTTTTTACATCAGCGCCGCTTCATCCAAATCAGAAAACGCTCGCCTTCTGTTTCTTGCGCTAATAACTCATTGCCGGTTTGCTTGGCAAAGGCTTGAAAATCTCGCATGGCGCCAGGATCTGTTGCCATTACTTTCAGGACCTGACCTGAGGTCATGGCGGTTAAAGACTTTTTGGCTTTCAAGATGGGCAAAGGGCAGTTGAGACCACAAGTGTCCAACTCTATGTCAAAGGCAAGACTCATGATTTCTCCACCACTTCAATAATTTGCGATAACTTATTCTGCAGCGCGGCCTTGCGCATCTCGCTCTTCCCAAGTCATGAACTTCGGCTCAATGCCTTGGGTGCGCAACCAATCACCTAGCGCATAGCCTGTACCCGCAGGCCAACATACCAGTTCGTCAAAGTTAAACATCTTGTACTCCGCCAATTCTGGCGACAAACGCACTGTGCCCGATGCCACAGCGTGGTAAGCAATGATCACTTGGTTCATGCGTTGGAAGTCGTACACACCAATGAGTTTCAAAGCGCTTACTTGCAGATTGGTTTCCTCTGCAATCTCGCGCGAAATGCCTTCCTCGGGCGTTTCACCAGCTTCCATGAAGCCTGTGATCAATGCAAATTTACGACCTGACCATGCGGCGTTACGCGCCAACAAAATTTGATTGCCCACTTGCACAATGCCTGCCAATACTGGCGTCGGATTGTTCCAATGCGTAAAGTCACATTGCGTGCAACGCAAACGGAGTTTTTCGCCGCCATCCTCCATTTGTGGCACCCATGCCAAGGGCGATCCACAGCAGGGACAAAAACGGTATTCGGTCATGCTGGGAAAACTCCTGTAGATAGATAACGATCACCACGATCACAGACGATGAAAACAATGGTGGCATTGCTTTCACGCGCCGCAATTTGCTGCGCCACCCAGCATGCGCCCGCTGCCGAGATGCCCGCAAACAAGCCTTCTTGACGTGCCATTTCACGGCACGTATCTTCAGCATCGTCTTGGCTCACATAAATGAGTTCGTCGACATTGGCTGGGTTGTAAATTTTAGGCAAATACTCTTCAGGCCATTTGCGAATGCCCGGTATGCGAGAGCCTTCGCTAGGTTGTGCACCCACAATCTGAATTTTGGGATTCTTTTCTTTCAGAAATTTCGACACACCTGTGATGGTGCCTGTGGTACCCATGGCACTGACAAAATGTGTCACACGACCTTCTGTTTGCGCCCAGATTTCGGGGCCAGTGGTTTCGTAATGAATGCGCGGATTGTCGGGGTTAGAAAACTGATCAAGTATTCTGCCTTTGCCTTGAACGGCCATGTTGTCTGCCAAGTCGCGCGCGTATTCCATGCCGCCGCTTTTGGGCGTCAAAATAAGTTCAGCGCCAAAGGCCTTCATGGTTTGCGCACGTTCAATCGACAAATCTTCGGGCATGATCAAAATCATGCGATAGCCCTTGATGGCAGCAGCCATGGCCAGTGCAATGCCAGTATTGCCAGACGTGGCCTCAATCAAGGTGTCCCCTGGTTTGATTTCGCCCCGCTCTTCTGCACGCTTGATCATCGACAGCGCAGGCCGGTCTTTAACGGAGCCCGCCGGGTTATTGCCTTCCAACTTGCCCAAAATCACATTGCCTTTGGGCGCCATGGCATCGGCAGCCAAGCGTTGCAACCTCACCAGAGGGGTGTTGCCAATTGATTCGTCAAGAGTAAGGTACGTCATTTGATGGAATGTGGATGCACTTGCAATGGGGATTAAGCAGACAGGTCATGCAAGTCTGCGACGCTTGGGATGCATTATCCTTCGAACCACGAAGCCTTGTCATTTCACCAAAATTTGACAGCCCCCTGTTTTTACCCTTAGGTCACCCCATGCCAAGACACATTCTGAGCGAATCCCACATTCACCCCGCCATTCAAAGCTTGGTGGCCAATCATCACCGCGAAGTCGTAGAAGAGGTATTGGCAGCCATCGGCCAGCACCGCGTGGTGGTAGTGGGCATGCGACAAAACCCCGTCTGCAAAGCCGTTCAAAAACGCCTCACACAGGCCAAACTGCAGCACCATTACCTTGAGTACGGCAGCTATTTCAGCGATTGGCGCAAGCGCAATGCCCTCAAACTGTGGACCGGCTGGCCCACTTTTCCAATGGTTTTTGTCGATGGTGTGCTGGTAGGCGGCGACAGCAACGTCAAAGAACTCATTGCATCTGGGCAACTCAAACCAAGCCCTTAAACCGTCATCAATTTAAATACATACAGACGCAAAGGTTTAGCGGCTTCCATAAAAATAAGGAGTTTGGTCAATTTCCTTATCTAGCAAGATCATGCTGAATAACTTTATGGATCCAGCCATCTTGTTTTTTGTATTCGGGGTGACTGCTGGGCTGCTCAAGTCAAACCTAGAAATACCGCCACCTATTTCTAAGTTTTTGTCTCTTTATTTGCTCATGGCATTAGGGCTTAAGGGTGGTTTTGCGTTGGCGCAATCGGGCCTCACACTAGAAGTCATCAAGGGCTTGGGGGCTGCCTTGTTGCTTGCTATTTTGGTGCCATTGGTGGGCTATCAAATTCTCAAACGCCTTACCAGCGAATTCGATGCTGCAGCCATTGCAGCCACCTATGGCTCGGTCAGTGCCGTCACATTCATGACTGCCGTTCAGTTTTTAGACGCTCAACAAGTCATTTTTTCGGGGCACATGTCGGCTGCCATGGCTGTTATGGAGTCACCTGCCATATTGCTGGCTGTGTTTTGGGTCAATGCCATCAGGTCGCAATCAAAGCAAGAAACCCATCCACACGGACTCAAACAAACGCTGCACGAATCCCTGACCGACGGGGCGCAGCTGCTTCTTTTAGGCGCCATGTTGGTAGGTATTTTGTCTGGCGAAAATGGTCAAAAAATGATGGCACCTTTTTCAGTCGATCTTTTCAAGGGCATGCTGGCATTTTTCTTGTTGGACATGGGACTGACAGCGGCCAGAAATTTTCCATTGCTTAAAGGTCAATCGCCCATGCTACTGGCATATGCCACGCTAGGGCCCTTGTTTCACAGCGGGGTCGCTTTGTTGCTAGGCTACTCGCTCAATTTATCCTTGGGTGATTGCTTCTTGCTCATGGTTTTGGCCGCAAGTGCTTCTTACATTGCCGTTCCGGCAGCCTTGAAACTGGCCATTCCTGAAGCATCGCCTAGCTTGTATTTGGGTTTGTCTTTGGGGCTCACATTTCCGTTGAACATCATCTTGGGTATACCTTTTTACTTTTATGTCGCACAAAAGGTATTGACCTGAAGGTCGGGGCATGATGGCAAAGATTGCGTTTTTAACCTGTCATCAGAAGGATGTTGCAGTCAAGGAAGCCTTGGCACAGAGCGGCTTCGAGCTTGAAGTCTTTGATGCTTTCAACACAGACAACTTAGGCACTTTCACCCAAGAAAGGCCACGTCAATTGACGCAAATGCAAACAGCCCTGAAGAAAGCCCAACTGGCTTGCGAATTGACGGGCAGCGCCTTTGGACTTGGCAGTGAAGGGGCTTTTGGACCGCATCCGCAGGTTCATTTATTGCCATGGAACTACGAGGTGCTGGCTTTTTGGGATGCTGTCCAACAGCACGCCGTTTACGCTGTTCATGGCACGGCAGAGACCAACTTTGCAGGGCAACGCGTCATGTCGCCCGAAGATGCCCTGTCATTCGCCAAGCAAGCGCAATTCCCAAGTCATGGCCTGATCGTGGGAAGCCCCTCAGACGCTTACTTTCAAAAAGGCGTTCAAAGTGAATCGGAATTTCAAGGCTTGCTCAACACCGCGTTTCAAACAGATGTCAGTGTTTGGATAGAAACAGACATGCGTGCGCACATGAACCCCACGCGCATGAAAGCCATTGAAGTAGCCGCCCAAAAGCTCCATGTTTTGTTGAACTCGCATTGCCCTGCTTGCCATCTACCTGGCTTTGGACTGACGCAATACATTCAAGGGGCTTTGTGCAATGTGTGCGGCTCTGCTACTCAACTGCCCAAAGCTGAACGGTGGTCTTGCGCAAAATGCCATCTGACACAAGACAAATCTTTGAACAACACCGTCTCTGCGGCAAGTTGTGACAATTGCAACCCATAACTAACTCACTAGCTGACTTATCACGCGTCTTTGCGGGGACCCATTTTTCCAAGCGGCTTGGCGTTGGTATCGTCATGGTCGTCTGCAAAGTCTTCACTCCTTAACAACTCATACCGCTGATGACGCTGCGCTTGAACCATGCGAATGACCCGCTTCATGGGAACACCCACCAAAGCCAGGGCATGAGTGGCCAACATCAAAGAGCCCTCGATGGTTTCAGGCACCACTTCAGTTGCGCCAGCCGCCTGAAATTTGTCCAAATCGCGATCGTCTTGCGTGCGCACCACCACAGGCACTTGCGGTGCATGCTCGCGGGTCAGGCTGACGACTTTCAAGGAAGACGCGTTGTCCAAATAAGTAACCACCACTGCACTGGCCCTTGCCAAACCGACGGCCATGAGAGATTGCAAACGTGCGGCGTCGCCATAAGCCACCTTCTCGCCCAGACCAATGGCGCGATTGACACAGTCTGGGTCAAGGTCGAGGGCCATGTAGGGAATGTTCTCTGACTTCAACAACTTGGCAAGGTTCTGACCACATCGTCCGTAACCGCAAATGATGATGTGCTTTTCGGTACTGATGCTTTTTTGCGCTATTTGCGTCATCTCTAAAGACTGCTGCAGCCAATCGCTTGCAGCCCATTTCATGACCCACTGATTTGCATTCAGGATGATGAAGGGTGTCGCCAACATCGAGATCACCATGCTGGCCAAAACTGGGTTAAACCAGGCCGCTGGTATCAGCTGATTTTGATTGCCCAAGGTGAGCATCACAAAACCAAATTCACCTGCTTGGGCCAAATACAAACCCGTCCGCAAAGAAATGCCTTCGCTGGCACCTGTCATTCTTGTCAGTGCGGCAATTAGCACAAACTTGAATGCGACGGGCACAGTGACCAACAGCAAAACAAACTCCCAACGCTCTAACACAATGCGCCAATCGAGCATCATGCCAATGGTGATGAAAAACAGCCCCAACAAAACATCGTGGAAAGGCTTGATGTCGGTTTCAACTTGGTGTTTGAATTCAGTCTCAGAAATCAACATGCCCGCAATGAAAGCGCCCAAGGCCAGGCTCAAACCTGCCAGCTCGGTGAGCCATGCCAAGCCCAGGGTGGTGAGCAAAATGTTGAGCATGAAAAGTTCTTGACTTTGCCTGCGCGCCACCAACATCAACCACCAATGCATCAGTCGCTGACCACCCGTCAGCAACAATGCAATCAGCAAGCTTGCTTTGACCGCTGCCAATGCCAGGGCAATGGCCATTTTTTCAGGCGGCGCACCTAAGGCAGGAATGAGGACCAACAAGGGCACAACGGCCAAGTCTTGAAACAACAAAACACCCACCACGCGCTTGCCATGGTCAGAATCAAGCTCTAGGCGGTCGACCATCATCTTGATCACAATGGCCGTGCTGCTCATGGCCAATGCACCCGACAAAGCCAGCGCAGTCTGCCATTGCATATGCCACAACGTAGGCGCAAGCGAAGCCAAGAACATCGACCCACCAGTGACAAAAAGCATGGTGAGCAAGACCTGCATCGACCCCAGCCCGAAAACATGTCGCCGCATGGCTTTGAGCTTAGGCAGGTTGAATTCCAACCCGATGACGAACATCAAGAAAACCACACCAAACTCTGCCAGGTGACGCACCCCTTCTGAGTTTTGCGCCAAGGCCAAGGCGTTAGGTCCAATCAAGACGCCGACAGCCAAGTAGCCCAAGATGGGCGGTAGCTTCAATAATCGACACGCCACGACCCCCAGCACAGCAGCCAGCAAATAAAGCAGCGTTAGGTCGAGTGAACTCATGCTTGCATCGTAACCAATCTGTATGAAATTTTGTGAGTTCTGCTTTTAGGCTTAGGGAGACACCTCGCATAAACAATGCGCCGCCACACCCAGGGCATGGGGGTTCCCCATCACATCTTGTAACCACATCATGTCTTTGCCCAAGGCACTCAACAATGCAGTTTCTTGATTCTGCAATGCCAAACCCTGGACCAAGGCCAACAGGGGGCTTTCATCGCCCAGCAGACCACTGACCTGCCCCATCAATTTCTGCACCAACTTTTCAATTGGCGATTTTTTGGCGCCTGCATAGCGAATCGGCAAGGCTTGTGGTGACTTTTCAAGGTTAACGCTTGATTTGGCCACTTGTTTGCGCGCTTCATTCACAGCATCATTGAAATTGCCCAAGCGATCGACCAACCGGTGCTCTGCAGCTTGCGCACCCGTCCAAATTCGACCTTGTGCCAATTCCTCGGCATGCTCTGAGCTCAAACTGCGCACCTTTGCAACCTTTCCAACGAAGTCTTCGTAAACATGGTCAATGCTGGTCTGCACAAGTTGTTGTACTCGTGGGTCCAATGCTTTGCGAGGGTCATAGGCACCCGCCAGCCAAGTGGTTTTGTACCCCCCTGTACTGACACCTATTTTGCCCATCAGGCCTTCTGCCGTAGGCAGCATGGCAAACACACCAATGGAGCCTGTGATGGTGGCTGGGTCTGCGAACACAACATCTGCTGCCATCGAAATCCAATAACCTCCCGACGCTGCCACATCGCCCATGGACACCACCACGGGTTTGCCTTTGTCTCTGGCAATTTGCAATTGCTCTCGGATCAACTCAGACCCCAACACACTGCCACCCGGAGAGCTCACCCTTAGCACAATGGCCTTCACATCCTTGTCTTCTGTTGCCTTGCGAATCATCTCGGCGGTAGAGATGCCACCAATTTTTCCAGCAGGCGCACGGCCATCCCCAATGGACCCTTGTGCCACCACTACAGCAATGTGATCGCCCTTCACCTTAACCGCTTCAGAGGCAAGATAGTCTTTCCAATTGACTTGGCGGAATGACTGAATGTCTTCGTCAATCGCCACCTCTTTCATCAACGAATTGCGCAAAGATTCAAAACTTTGCAAACCATCCACCCACTTCCAATTGAGTGAAAGTTGTGCCGTATCTCCCTTCACTCGCAGCAGCGCATCAGGCAACTCATTGATATTCTGTGCAATGCTGCCCTTGGGCAGTTGACGAGCCGTTTCAATGCCATCGGTATAGACCGACCACAAGGCATCGTAAACATGCGCCTCTGCCTTGAGGGCTGCTTCGGAGGGTGCATTGAGAACATACGGTTCACCTGCTGACTTGTATTGCCCAACCCGAATTAAATTGACTTTAATGCCCAATTTGTCGAGGGCGTCTTTGTAGTAATTGCGAGAGCGGCCAAAACCTTCGATCAAAACACCGCCCAAGGGATGAACCAGAACCTGGCTGGCATGGGCTGCCAAATAGTATTGGCGTTGGTCGTACATGGTTGACCACGCCACGACGGGTTTGCCACTGGCCTTGAATTTTTCGATGGCACTGGCCGCTTCACGCAATGACACCAAACCACCGCCCGCAAAATCATCCAATTTGAGCAACACACGCGCAATGTTTTTGTCTTGCGCCGCCAAATCTAAGGCCATCGTGAAGTCACGCAAGCGCACGGTATCGGTGACCTCTCCTTGAAGGTCACCCAACACCTTGTCTCTCAAACCACCCGGGGATTCTTCGACCAAACTGCCCTTTAAGTCCAACACCAACACTGTGTTCTTTTCAAGACTGACCTTGTCTGCGTAAAAAACAAACCACACGATGCCAATGGCATAGGCCGCCACAAACAAGACCAAGCCGATGCGAAAACTCTGGGTCATCCAATCGGCTACTTTGAGCATGCCTCTGTGTGTCAACTGTGAATAATTTTTGATCTTTGAAATCAAATTTCTCATTGGTATTCTCCCAAGACATCAACCTTCAACCAGCCCAACAGTTGGGTCACAAAATGAATTGCGCTGGATTTGCTAATAAACTGAAACGTTTTCAGATCCAGCATATAAGTTAACATGAAAAAAATATTTCCATTTCTTTGGCTTTTGTGTGGCTTGTGGGCCTGTTCAGTGAGCGCCCAAACCGTCAAGATCAATACCCAAGCTCAGTCTCTGCCTCAACCAGAGACAGGCCGTATAGAGCGGTTAGAGAACTTTCCTTCTCAACAAGTGGATGCCCGCCACATTGACGTTTGGTTGCCCAGCAACTTTGAGCAGCTCAAAGCTGCCGGTCAAAAATTCAATGTGATTTACATGCATGACGGTCAAATGCTGTTTGACCCGCAAACCACCTGGAACAAACAAGCTTGGCACGCCGATCGTGCGGTGTCACAACTGATGGCCACTGGCCAACTGGCACCAACCCTCTTGGTGGGCATCTGGAACAACGGTAAATTCAGACACAGCGAATACTTTCCACAAAAATTTCTACAGCACCTGACACCCGTATTTCGCGAAAACTACGTCAAGCAAGCGCTCCAAAACAAGCCTCAATCAGATGCTTACTTGCGTTTCATCACAGCCGAGCTAAAGCCATTCATTGATGCGCGTTACCCTACCCTAGTTGGGCCAGCACACACGGCCATCATGGGCTCCAGCATGGGGGGCCTGATCTCTGTTTACGCCATGAGCGAATACCCCCAAATTTTTGGCAAGGCAGCTGGCTTGTCAACGCACTGGATGGGAACGCATACGCCCAACGCACACATTCCAATAGCCGCGTTGACATATTTGCGCGACAAGCTGCCCACAGCGCAAGGTCACAAAATCTATCAAGATCATGGCAACTTGGAACTGGATGCCCTCTATGCGCCTTATCAAGTGCTGGTTGACCAAGTCATTAGGGACAAAGCCTATGTAGAAAACACCAAGCAAGCTTCCTTTTTCACCAAAGTCTACGAGGGAACGGGCCACAATGAAAAGGCATGGGCCCAGCGCCTGACAATACCCATGGTTTTTTTGCTGGGTCAACCATAGAGGCCCACACTGAACCAATAAGTGGCAGGAAAACAAGAAATAACAATCCTAATTTTCCGAAGTATTACTGTGATTTAATACCAAAAAATAGGAAATGAAAATTTAAACCGCCGTTCAATTTTTCATTCAAACAACAACTTTCACAGAAGCTTTCATCATGGAAACAATTGCACCTCTTTGGCTTTGGGTCACTTTCGGCGCCATCGTCTTGGTTTCACTGTTCATTGATTTTTGGTTACTCAAAAAACAGGGCTCTCAAGACATGAGCATGAACGATGCCCTGCGTTGGTCCTTGGTCTGGATTGTGATGAGCTTCTTGTTCAACGGACTGCTGTGGTGGGCCGTGAAAGACACCAGCAATTCAACAGAGATTGCAAATGACAAGGCGCTCGAATTTTTAACCGGTTACCTCATTGAGAAATCATTGGCGGTCGACAATATTTTTGTCTTCCTCATGATCTTTACCTACTTTGCGGTTCCATCACACTTCCAAAAGCGGGTCCTCATGATCGGCATTGTGGGCGCCATTGTGTTGCGCACCGTCATGATTTTGGTCGGTGGTTGGCTTCTTTCACAGTTTCACTGGATTCTCTATGTCTTTGGTGCTTTCTTGATACTCACAGGCATCAAGATGTGGTGGGCTGCGGGCAAAGAACCTAGCTTGGAAGACAACCCCGCTTTGAAGTTGTTGAACAAACTCATACCCGTCAGCAAATCTTTTGACGGCGAGAAGTTTTGGACTGTCGAAAATGGCAAAAAAATTGCAACGCCCTTGTTCATGGTCATCTGTTTGATTGCCATCACAGACATCATCTTTGCGGTTGACTCCATCCCTGCTATCTTTGCCATTACCGACGACGCATTCATCGTCTTAACCAGCAATGTTTTTGCCATTTTGGGCTTACGCGCCATGTACTTTTTACTGGCCAACGTCGCTTCCAAGTTCCATCTTCTGAACTACGGCTTGGCTGTCATTTTGATGTTCATCGGCACCAAGATGTGCTTGATCGATGTCTACAAAGTGCCTGTCGCTGCCTCTTTGGCTGTGGTGGTGGGCATCTTGGTGGCCACCATGTGGCTCAGTGTGCGAACCGCAAAGCCGGAGTCTCAGGCCTCATGAAAATCAGTCTGCTGATTTCATAGCTTTTGCTGCAACAAGGATTGAACCAAAGGATGGTGTACTTTGCGCTCTGTGCCGATGGCAAAGAAATGCTCTTTGACACCGGTGCAAGCGCCAAGCCTGCTCACAGCGTAATGCGCCAGCAAGTCGTCGTGAACCCATTCTGCGGCAGGGAAGATGCCCATGCCTTTGGCACCAAATGTTTTCAGCAAAGCACTGTCTTCAAACTCGCCAACCACATTGGGGGCAATGTGATGATGTTCAAACCATCGGTCCAAGCGATCACGAACCGCTGTGTGGGCCGTTGGCAGCAAAACGGGTACATCTGACAAACTCTGGGGAAAGTTCGCGCGCGCGGCCTTCACCAATTGCTTTGTGCCATACAAAGCAATGTCACTAGAACCCAAAGCATGGCTGTACAACTTCAGGTTGCTGTTGCTTGGCGCTGGACGATCAGACAACACCACATCCAATCGGTGCAAGGCCAGATCACCGAGCAAGTCTTCTAATTCGCCCTCATGACAGGTTAGTTTCAAGTTCTTGACCAACATGACGGGTTCTAAAAGTCGATGTGCCACCATCTTGGGCAAGCTGTCGCAAATGCCCACTGTTAAACGAGCCATGGGGGCACTGGCCGCATCTCGCACATGCGAAGGCAAGGCTTCACCCAGTTGAAAAATGAGATCGGCTTGCTTCATGGCCGCAATGCCCGCATCCGTTAGCACCAAGCCGCGGCCCGCAGGCTTTAAAAGCGCAAAGCCCAATGACTTTTCGAGTTCACGGACTTGAGCGCTTACAGTTTGAACTGCCATGTCTAACTTTTCTGCGGCCTTGGTGATGCCTCCCTCTTTGGCGACAACCCAAAAATAGTAAAGGTGCTTGTAATTGAAGTGAATGCTCATGTCAGGTTTTTCAGAACTTTGAGTATTGAATTTTCTGCTTTTTTAGAAACCACTGCTCAGCTGACTTCTGCCTCATTGAAAGGAACAAATTCAAGTCCAAATGAATTTTGTTGACGATGTAACCAGAAAGACCCAGAGCCATTCAGGGTCAAAGAAGGAAAATAAAATATGCTTCAATGACGGTCGAAGGTCAGAGTACAAAAAACCAAAGACCTGATGCAAAACTCTAAAAAAATATGTCATAATCGCGTTCTTCGCAATCCTGCCCGGGTGGTGAAATTGGTAGACGCAGGGGACTCAAAATCCCCCGCCGCAAGGCGTGCCGGTTCGATTCCGGCCTCGGGCACCATCGATTTACTTCAAATCGATTCTCAAAAGGTTGCGACATGTATCTGCTACTGATACTTGCGTTGGCAGTGCTGTACCCCGCAACGCACATATTCAATGGTTGGCTGTTTGAATTTGCCACCATCAATGACCATATCTCCCTGATTTACTTGCCAGCCTTTTTGCGACTTACCAATTTGTTGGTGTTGGGTCCCGTATTTGGCACACTGACCACCATCTTGGGCGGCTTGTTGCTGATCGCTAACTTTCAAGAGTCGCTGGGCTTGGCACTGCTCAACATTGCTTGCTCCAGCGCAAGCCCATTGATCGCACTGATGGGGTTCAGAATCTATTTCAAACGTGGTGTGCAACTGAGCGACCTAAGAGATCTTGCAACCCTGACTTTGATTTATTGCATTTGCAATTCGCTGGTTCACCACAGCGTCTGGCTGGTGACCCAACCCGCTCAAGTCTTTAACGCTCAAGAAGCCGCATGGATGTTCATTGGCGACCTGAATGGCGCCTTGATTGGCGCCTATTTGCTGAAAGCTTTGATTGATTTCATGGAAAAACGCGGCATTAATTTTTCAGGCTCTTCGCAGCCCAAAAACTAAGAACCACCAAAGGCAAGCCAACCGCAAAGGTGGCACGGATGCCAAAGTATTCTGCAACCCACCCTAGTAGTGGTGGACCCAGTAAAAATACAAGGAATGAGGTTTGGGCCAAAGCAGCCACATTGACAGCAGCAGGCCGATCCGTGCGCTGCGCTGCGGCCGACATGGCCAATGGAAAAATAGCACTGCTACCCACGCCCATCAAAGCCAACCCCAGCAACGCCATCCATGGCGCAAGTGCCCATGTCACAGCACAAATGCCCAAGCCCAACAGCAAAATCAATGAGCGGGCCACACGAACAGGTTGAAAGCGTTCGACGAAGCGGTCTGCAAAAAATCGGGTGACTCCTTGGGCCGTGGCACCCGCAGCCACAGCCAGACCACAAATGAAAGGACTGCTGTCAAAAACGTCACGCATGTAAATGGCTGACCAATCTATGCCAGCGCCCTCCATTAGCATGGCGCCCAAAGTGGCGACGACCAACATCAAAATGGGTGGCGTTGGCCAGGCAAACTTGACGGCAACTTCTGTAGCGCTTAGATCAGCTCTTGGCCGTGATGCCGCTGCTTCAAAAAGACCCAACAAAACCCATACAAGGCAAGTGACCAGCGCAAGCATACCGAGCAAGTGCGCTTTTGGTGACCAGTCCGCTTGCGCAGCGAGCCCCCCAACCAAACCTGCCACTGCAAAGCCCATACTCCAAAATGCATGTGCACGGTTCATGATGCGTCGCCCCAACGCATACTCCACACGATCAGCTTCTAAATTAACCACCTGCTCCACAGCCCCAATGCAGATACCTGCAGGTACCAAACTTAGAAACATAAACAAAGGATGGGGGGCCATGCCAGCCAAGGCATAAAAAGCAGCAATCAGAGGCAGACCTGCCCAGAGTATTTTCTGAGGACCCAAGCGATCAATCCAACGTCCACCAAAGGTCAAAGAAATCAAGGTACCTGATGCTGTGCCAATCAGACCAAGGCCCAAGGCACCTTCAGCAACCCCCATGCCCTGCTGAATTTCTGCCATCCGTGGATAAAGACCGCCAAGCGCCAATGCATAAAGAAAAAACGCAGCGTAAACCCGTTGCGCTGCGCTTAAACGTCCCCCAAAAGCTTGAAAAGACTTCATTCAAACAATTTCAGATTGTCTGCCGATGTTTTGACAGCCAGCGACTGCAGACCATGTTTAACCGTAGGGTACTGCAAACGAATCTTCAACTCTTTTTTGAGCCTCTGATTTTCGAGTCGGCGAGATTCGCTCATGAAGCTCAGCAACATCAAAGGCAAAGTCTCTTGGGCCTGTGAGCGCGCAACACGCGGCGGCCGACGCAGCCCCATCAAATCGGCGGCCATGTCAAAGTAATCTCCCATTTTGAGATGGGTGTCGTCGCTCACATGTACCACTCGCTGCGGCTTACCACGCCACACAGCCGCCACACACGCTCTGGCCAAGTCATCGGCATGGATGTGATTGGTAAACACATCGTCTTTCTTTTGTAAAACGGGTGTGCCCTTCATGAGGCGTTCGCGCGGGGTTCCATTGTGTCGATCGGGCGCATAGATACCGGGAATTCGAAGAATGCTGCTGCGCACGCCGGTTTTACCCAAAAATCGAATCACTCGTTCGGCATCAACGCGCCGTATAGCGCGTGGAGTGTGAGGACGAACTGTTTGCGTTTCGGGCACCCAGGCCCCTTCACAATCGCCGTAAACGCCACTGGTTGATCCATAGACCAAACTTTTGGGCAAACTTCTCTTCTTGAGGGCTCTGACCAAATTCAGGGTCCGTGGATCATGCGACCAAGTACCGACACGGTCGGTAGGGGGTGGCGCCAAATGTAAAACGCGTGTAGCCCACCCTGCCAAGCGTTGCAAAGTGTCTGGTGTGTCCAGGTTGCCGAGCAAAGGCACGATGCCCTTGGCTCGTAAATCAGCACATTTTTCGGGGCTAGACGTTAAGGCGGCCACCTTGACACGTCCCACCCACTGTTTGGCCGCACGTTGACCCACATCACCACAACCGATGATCAGGACACGCTCTTTTCGAAAGCGGGCGGGCAAAGCGCCCAAAGGGGTTTGGTTTGAAGGCAAAATCAGGGTTTGAAAAATTCAGACCCCCCTAGGATAACGAAAACATGAGCTTCCAAATTACCGTTGAGCCCAGTGGCCGCACATTTAGTGCAGACAACACCGAAACTTTGTTGGCAGCAGGCATTCGTCAGGGCATTGGCTTGCCTTACGGCTGCAAAGATGGCGCTTGTGGTTCTTGCAAATGCAAAAAGATTTCTGGCACGGTGGTGCATGGTGAGCACCAATCGAAGGCCTTGAGTGCAGAAGAAGAAGCACAAGGCTTGATTCTGACTTGCTGTTCTACAGCACAAAGCGATTTGGTGCTGGAGTCTCGCCAAGTCACAGAGGAAGGCAGCTTCCCCATCAAAAAAATGCCCGTGCGAGTGGTCAGTCTAGAAAAGAAATCGCACGACGTGATGTCGGTTGTCATGCAGTTGCCCGCCACCGATGTCATGAAATTTCACGCTGGACAATATGTAGAATTTTTGCTGCGCGATGGCTCGCGCAGAAGCTACAGCATGGCCAATGCACCGCACACGCTTGACCCTGCCGCACCCAAAGTTGAATTGCACATTCGGCATATGCCAGGCGGTAAGTTCACCGATGTCGTATTCAGCACCATGAAAGAAAAAGACATCTTGCGGATTGAAGGCCCCTACGGCAGTTTCTATTTGCGCGAAGACTCACAAGCACCCATCATTTTGTTGGCATCGGGTACAGGCTTTGCCCCCATCAAAGCCCTGATCGAGCACATGCAGCACAAGAGCATCACCCGCCCCGCTACTTTGTATTGGGGCGGTCGCCGTCCCTCCGATTTGTACATGAGCGACTGGGTGGAAGCGCAAGTGAAAGCCATGCCCAACCTCACCTATGTGCCCGTGGTGTCCGATGCTTTGCCTGAAGATGCATGGACCGGCAGAACCGGTTTTGTGCACCAAGCGGTGTTGCAAGATCACGCCGATCTGAGTGACTTTCAGGTGTATGCCTGTGGCGCACCCATTGTGGTGGACTCTGCGCGTGCCGATTATGTTGGCAAAGCGGGCTTGCCAGAAGAAGCTTTCTTTGCCGATTCATTCACCTCAGAAGCCGACAAAACAAAGGAAACTGCATGATGCGACCATCAACTGATCTGTCAAAACGCGTGGGCTTGTTGTCCATCAGCCTACTCACTTTAGCCGGCTTGATCGGTGGCTTGGGCTCGGCAACGGCGCAAACGGCGCCTGCCACCGCCCCATTGAGCAAACCCATCCGCTTGGTGGTCCCTTATGCACCAGGAGGCCCTATCGATGTCACAGCGCGCGCCTTGGCAGAGCGCGTCAAAGACAGCCTAGGCGTGGTGATCATTGACAACAAACCAGGTGCTGGCGGCAATTTGGGTGTCGACCTTGTGGCCAAGGCACCAGCCGATGGGTACACCATTGGCATTGCAGCCGTGGCCACCCATGCCATCAATCCCTGGCTCTTTACCAAGATGCCATTCAATGCTGCCACTGATTTTGCTGCCATCACGCAAATGGTTCGGGTACCCAATGTGCTGGTCATGAATGCCGAGACAGCCACCCGTCTCAAAATTAGCACAGTGGCCGATTTAATTGCCTACGCCAAAGTCAACCCAGGCAAGCTCAACGTGGGCTCGGGTGGCAATGGCAGTGCAGGTCATTTGGCGGCAGAGATGTTCAAGCGCGATGCGGGTATTTTTGCGGTCCACATTCCATACAACGGTGGAAATCCTGCACAACTCGCATTGTTATCCGGTCAAGTCGATTTCAATTTCGACAACTTGGCCACAGCGGCGCCCAACATCAAAGCAGGCAAGCTCAAGGCACTGGCAGTGACCACGGCTCAGCGCAGCAGTGCGTTGCCAGAGATTCCTGCCCTGGCCGAAACCTTGAAGGGCTTTGAGGTCGATACATGGTGGGGTCTCGTGGCGCCTGCTGCCACCCCACCCGCTGTCATTGCACGCTTGCATCAAGCTTTTTCTAGCGCGTTGAATGCACCCGAAACAAAGTCACGTTTTGGCATGATGATGGCAGAACCCGTTAGCAATACACCCGAGCAATTTGCGGCATTCATGAAACGCGAATTGAGCAAGTACGAGCCCGTGGTGAAAGCCAGTGGCGCCAAAGTCGACTGAGCAAAGCAAGCTCCAAAAAAATAGGCGCTGAATCAGCGCCTATTTTTATTCACCCAAATAGGCTGCCCTCACTTTGGGATCGCTGAGCAAATCTTGGCCTGGGCCTGTCATAGAAATCAAGCCAGACTCCATCACATAACCGCGGTTGGCAATGGCCAAGGCACGGCTGGCGTTTTGCTCGACCAACAATACCGTGACGCCTTGGGCAAACACATCGCGCACTACTTCAAATATTTTGTCCACCATGATGGGGGACAAACCCATGGAGGGCTCGTCGAGTAGCAACACTTTAGGACGGCTCATGAGTGCACGGCCCATGGCCAACATCTGCTGCTCACCACCCGACATGGTGCCTGCCAGCTGGTCTTTGCGTTCACGCAACCTTGGGAATGTATGGAAGACTTTTTCGATGTCGTCTTGAATGGCGGCAGTGTCGTTGCGAATGTAAGCCCCCATCAGCAAATTCTCGATGATGGTCATGCGCGTGAACACACCACGGCCTTCTGGCACCATGGCCAAGCCTTGCTTGACCAAGTCCCACGGGCCCTGTCCCACAATGCTCTTGCCCAAATATTCGATGTCGCCACCGTGGATGGGCAAGGTGCCCGTGATGGCTTTCATGGTGGTGGTTTTGCCTGCGCCATTGGAGCCAATGAGTGACACCAATTCGCCTTCATGCACTTCAAAGTCCACGCCCTTGACAGCCTGAATGCCGCCGTAGGCCACTTGCAGGCCTTTGACTTTCAACAATGTCGCTGTCATCTCAATGTCCTCCGGTGCCCAAATAGGCTTCGATCACTTTTTCGTTTCTCTGCACTTCGGCAGGCGTGCCTTCTGCAATCTTTTTGCCGTAGTCGAGCACCGTGACGCGGTCGCACAAACCCATCACCAACTTCACATCGTGCTCAATCAGCAAGATGGTTCGGTTGTCTTTGCGAATTTGGTCGATCAACTCGCGCAGTTGCACTTTTTCAGTGGCGTTCATGCCTGCTGCTGGCTCGTCCAAAGCGATGAGCTGCGGATCTGTGGCCAAAGCCCGTGCAATTTCCAAACGGCGTTGATCGCCATAGGACAAGGTGCGAGCGCGGAAATCTGCGTATTTGCCAATGCCAACATAGTCCAACAATTCTTGTGCGCGCAGTGCAATTTCGGCTTCTTCTTGTTTGAATTTGGCCGTTCTAAAAATAGCACCTAACAGCCCAGACTCTGTGCGAACGTGGCGACCCACCATCACGTTTTCCAGGGCGGTCATTTCTGCAAACAAGCGGATATTTTGGAAGGTACGCGCAATGCCTGCTTGTGCCACTTCGTGCACAGCTGTGGGCTGATAAGGCTTACCGGCCAACTCAAAGCTGCCGCTGTCGGGCGTATAAAGGCCCGTGATGACATTGAAGAAAGTGGTTTTGCCGGCACCATTGGGGCCAATCAAGCCATACACCTGGCCGCGCTCAATGGTCATGTCGACATCGGACAGAGCTTGCAAGCCGCCAAAGCGTTTGGAAATACCGCCAACCTTCAAAACTGTTTTGCTCATTTGATTTTCAAGCGTCATGTTAAGCCCCCTCTTTTTTCTGGAGCGATTTGCCATGTTCGCGCGATGGCCATAAACCACGAGGGCGCATGAGCATGATCACAATCATGGCCAGCGCAATTAACAATTGGCGCAAGATGGCCGCATCAATGCGACCGTCTGTCATGGACTGCAAAGGGCCCGCCACATAACGCAAAATTTCTGGCAATGCAGACAACAAAACTGCACCCAAGACCACGCCAGGCAAATGACCCAAACCACCCAACACCACCATGGCCACAATCATGACCGACTCCATCAGGCTGAAAGACTCAGGCGAGATAAAGCCTTGGAAACCCGCAAACATGGCGCCCGACACACCACCAAACGTCGCACCCATGCCAAAGGCCATGAGCTTCAGATTGCGAGTGTTCAGGCCCATGGCTTTGGCTGCAATTTCATCTTCGCGAATGGCCATCCATGCACGGCCAATTCGCGAAACCTCTAAGCGATAAGAAACCAAGATGGCCACCAAGACCAAGGCCAAGAAAAGGTAGTAATACAAACTGACCGATGCGATTTCAAGGCCAAAAAGATCTATTTTTTTACCAAGGTTGATGCCAAAGAAATGGATGGGATCAATTTGGTTCAAACCTTTGGGGCCATTGGTAATGTTGACGGGTTGGTCCAGGTTGTTCAAAAACACGCGAATGATTTCACCAAAACCCAAAGTGACAATGGCCAAATAATCGCCACGCAATTTCAGGGTAGGTGCACCCAACAACATGCCAAACAAACCGGCCAATGCAGCACCTACTGGCACAATGACCCACAAAGGCATGTGCAATCCGCCAGGGAACATGGCAGCAATGGCTGGAAATGTTTCAAACAAATGCGGCGAAGCAAGCAGGCCGTACATGTAGGCACCCACTGCAAAGAAAGCCACATAGCCAAGGTCTAGCAAACCCGCATAGCCCACCACAATGTTGAGGCCGACAGCCAACAAAACGTAGAGCAAGGCCATGTCGGCAATGCGAACCCATGCATTGCCAAATTGTTGAAGGATGAGTGGCAGCACCAGCAGCAATACACCCAACGCAATCGCTTTTGTATTTTTAGAGGCATTCATTTTTTGAACTCCCTTTTAAGCGCGATCGGCCACGCGTTCACCCATCAAGCCCGAGGGCCTCAAAGTCAACACCACAATGAGCACAATGAACGCAAAAATGTCGGCGTAATGACTGCCCAAAACGCCCCCTGTGAGGTAGCCAATGTAGCCCGACCCAATGGACTCAATGAGCCCCAGCAAAATGCCGCCCACCACAGCCCCTGTCAGGTTGCCAATGCCCCCAAACACCGCTGCCGTAAAGGCTTTGAGACCCGGCAAGAATCCCATGCTGTGGTGCACAGTGCCGTAGTTGGAGGCAAACATCACGCCTGCAATGGCCGCCAATACGGCACCAATGATGAAGGTGGCAGAGATGACCATGTCGGGACGCACACCCATCAAAGCGGCAACTCGCGGATTCTCGGACGTGGCACGCATGGCGCGGCCCAACTTCGTGTAGTTGACCAACCACATGAGCACGGCCAAAGAAATGGCGGTGACACCCAAGATCATGATTTGCGTGGTTGAGATCACAGCACCGCCCAATTGAATAGGTGTGGTCGACAACAAAGTGGGAAATGGCTTGTAGTTGGGCTTCCAAATGATCATGGCCAAGGTTTGCAACAAGATGCTCACGCCAATGGCCGTGATGAGCGGCGCCAATTTGGGGCTGTTGCGCAAAGGACGATAGGCAATTTTTTCAATTGCAAAATTGAGGCTGGCAGCCACCACACTGGCAATGACCAGTGAAATAAGGAGCATCAGCCAGCCCGGTAAGCCCGGCATCGACTCTTGCATCAAGGCGATCACAGACCAGCTGGTGAGGGCCGCAACCATGAGCACTTCGCCGTGGGCAAAGTTGATCAAATTGATAATGCCGTACACCATGGTGTAACCCAAAGCAATCAAGGCATACATGCTGCCTTGTACCAAGCCGTTGATCACTTGTTGAATAAAAACATCCATACCGACACTCCTAAGATTTGGCACTTCGCGTGCGATTGAGCTCACGCAAACTGGCCATTTTTTCTGCAATTTTCATCTCTAAACCACGGTCTACTGGGCGATAAAACCCAGGTTCTGGCATGCCGTCAGGGAGGTAATTCTCGCCTGCCGCAAAGCCGCCCGCCTCGTCATGCGCATATCGATAACCCTTGCCATAGTCCAAGGTTTTCATCAATTGGGTGGGTGCATTGCGAAGATGCAAGGGCACAGGACGGGTTCCGTCCTTTTTGACCCAAGCCTTGGCTTCGTTGAATGCCTTGTAGACCGCATTGGATTTGGCCGCCACGGCCAAATAAATGACGCATTCTGCCAGAGCCAACTCACCCTCTGGGCTGCCCAGTCTTTCGTAGACTTCTGCGGCGTCCAGTGCCAGGCGCAAAGCGCGAGGGTCGGCCAGCCCAATGTCTTCTGCCGCCATGCGAATCAGCCTGCGTGCCATGTAGCGCGGATCGGCGCCACCATCTAGCATGCGTGTGAACCAATAAAGCGCAGCATCGGGGTCGGAACCCCTCACTGATTTGTGCAAAGCGCTGATGGTGTCGTAAAACTGCTCGCCACCTTTGTCGTAGCGGCGCATGCGCTCACCCAATACTTTCAGCAGCCACGCATCTGAAATGCTGTCGAGCTTTTCGCGTTGTGCGGCCACAGCCAAAGTTTCTAGCGTGTTCAGCAAGCGCCTTGCGTCACCATCGGCATAAGCAATGAGGCGCTGCTGCGCCTCAGATTCAATGTGTGCAATAGCGCCAATGTCCAATGCGCGCTTGACAATTTGCTGCAGGTCTTCTTCGTTCAGGGCTTGGAGCACATACACCGCAGCGCGTGACAACAAAGCCGAATTGACTTCAAACGAGGGGTTCTCAGTGGTGGCACCGATGAATGTAAACAAACCACTTTCTACGTGCGGCAAAAATGCGTCTTGCTGACTTTTGTTAAAGCGATGCACCTCGTCCACAAACACAATGGTGCGCTGCGGCTGCAGCCCATTGAGTGCAGCTTGCGCTTTTTCAACGGCATCGCGGATGTCTTTGACGCCCCCCAACACCGCACTGATGCTGATAAATTGCGCGTCGAATGCATCGGCCATCAAGCGGGCAATGGTGGTTTTGCCAACGCCTGGGGGGCCCCACAAAATACAACTGTGCGGCTGACCCGACTCAAAGGCCAAACGCAAAGCCAAACCTTCACCAATCAAATGCTGCTGGCCTATTACTTCGCCCAAATTGCGAGGGCGCAACCTTTCCGCCAAAGGCTGCTGCAAATGAACGCTGACGTTCATGGCCGTATCACCTGTGCACCTGCGGGTGCTTTGAATTGGAAGGTGTCGTTAGACAACTTGGGGTTGACCTCAAAGTTTTGAAAACTCAAGCGCGATGTTTGACCCAAACCGTCCACAATTTCAAGCACCGACAACACAGGTGCTGTTGCGCCAATTTGCGAAGGCTTTAAACCAACACGTATGGTTTGCAACGCACCGTCCGATTGCTTGGGCGTGGCCTTGACCCATTGCAAACCTTCAGCATCGGGCTCTGATTTCAAATTGAATTCGGCTTGCAGGGCTTTGAGATCACCCGATGAAGCAATGATGGCGGCAGGCGTTTGCCCTAACAACTGACTTTGCTTGCGAACCGTGACTTGATTCAAATCAGCGTCGTACAGCCACAGTGACTGGCCATCGGACACCATGGTTTGAACAAAGGGTTTTTGATAAGCAAAGCGAAATTGCTGCGGCTTTTGAAATTCGAACGTGCCTGAGGACGTTTTGCGACGGGGTGCTTGATCGGCCTTGGCAGGAGACGTGACAACTTGCGTGAACTGCGCACGGCCACTTTGAGTTTGCTTCAAAAATTGACTCAAGCTTTCCAAGGCATCGGAAGATGTTTGCGCAAGGGCAACACTCGACATTTGCATGGCAAGCAAAAATGTCCCGATCAATTGAACAACGGCTTTCATAGGCAGATATGGCAGTGCAAAAAATTTATTCAGCGCGCGCTGGCACCAAAATTTCACGCTGTCCGTTGGTGCTCATGGCACTGACCAAACCGGCCTTCTCCATCTCTTCAACCAATCGCGCGGCGCGGTTGTAGCCAATCTTCAAATGGCGTTGAACCAGAGAGATACTGGCTTTGCGATTCTTCAAGACCACCTCGACGGCTTGGTCGTACATGGGGTCTTTTTCTGCATCGCCGCTGTCGCCATAACTGGTGTCTTCGCCATCGGTGGTGCCGCCTTCCAACACGCCTTCGATGTAATCGGGTTCGCCTTGTGTCTTCAAGTAACTGACCACGCGGTGGACTTCTTCATCGCTCACAAAGGCGCCATGGACGCGAATTGGGAAACCCGTGCCCGATGGCATGTACAACATGTCACCCATGCCCAGCAACGCTTCGGCGCCCATCTGATCCAAGATGGTTCGGCTGTCAATTTTGCTTGAAACTTGAAACGCGATGCGCGTTGGAATGTTGGCTTTGATCAAGCCCGTGATCACATCCACGCTAGGACGTTGTGTGGCCAAGATCAAGTGAATACCAGCGGCACGAGCCTTTTGCGCCAAGCGAGCAATGAGCTCTTCAATTTTTTTGCCCACCACCATCATCAAATCGGCCAACTCATCGATCACCACCACAATGTGCGGCAAGCGCTTGAGAGGTTCGGGATCATCGGGCGTGAGACTGAATGGATTCAAAATGAATTCTTCGCGCTCGGTAGCTTCGTCTATTTTGGTGTTGTAGCCCGCCAAATTGCGAACGCCCATTTTGCTCATCAGCTTGTAGCGTCGCTCCATTTCGCCAACACACCAATTGAGTCCATGCGCCGCTTGTCGCATGTCGGTAACCACAGGCGCCAGCAAATGCGGTATGCCTTCATAAACCGACATCTCGAGCATTTTCGGATCGATCATGAGCAATCGAACATCGCGCGCTTCGGCTTTGTAGAGCAAAGACAAAATCATGGCGTTGATACCAACTGACTTGCCCGAACCCGTGGTACCTGCCACCAACACGTGCGGCATCTTGGCTAGGTCGGCCACCACGGGGTTGCCGACGATGTCTTTGCCAAGGCCCATGGTCAGCATTGACTTGGCTTCGTTGTAGACCTGTGAACCCAAAATTTCGCTGAGCTTGATGGACTGACGTTTGGCATTGGGCAATTCCAAAGCCATGTAGTTTTTGCCAGGAATGGTTTCGACGACCCGAATCGAAATAAGGCTGAGGGAACGGGCCAAATCTTTGGCCAAGTTGACCACTTGAGAGCCCTTCACGCCCGTCGCAGGTTCAATTTCGTAACGTGTGATCACAGGGCCAGGCATGGCCGCCACCACGCGCACTTCGACGCCAAAATCTTTGAGGCGTTTTTCAATCATGCGGCTGGTCATTTCCAGCGTTTCTGGTGCTACACCTTCTTGGCGCTGCGTAAGGCTGTCGAGCAAATCAACTTGTGGCAACTTGCTATCGGGCAATTCATTGAACAAGGGCTTCTGACGTTCTTTGACCACGCGTTCACTGCGCGGTACATCGATCACTGGAGCCTCAATGACCATGGGCGCGACAGGCTCCGCAAAGACTGGCGCCGCAACACCTGCAGCAGCAAACAAAGGCTTCTCTTCAAACTCGTTTTCAAAGGGATGCAGTTGAGGCTCAACAGGCAACTTCGATTGAAGTTGCTCGCGCTCACGCAAAGCTTGTTGGCCCATGGCCAAGTCCTCTTCCATTTCACGCTTGACTTGTCGGGACTGCATCAGACCATCAATTTTGGCGCCAAGGTTTTCGCACACTTGCCCCCAAGAGAACCCAAAAGCCCAGCCCATGCCCAAAGCCAAGCTGGCAAGCTCTAGCAATGTAGAGCCGTTGAAACCCAGCCATTTCAGTGAAAAATGACCGACAGCAAACCCTAAAGCACCCCCACTGGTGCCTGGCAACAGGACATCCCAGCGTGTGAGTCGGGCCCATTCCAATGCACTGCTGGCAGACATGAGCACCATTAACCCAACCCAAAAAATGGTGCGTGTTTTCCAGTTGCTTTCTGCTTCGTTCGCAGGTGCTGACCGTGCTGACTCATCACCCCGCAACCACTGAGCCCATGCATTGAGCCACAAGCGACCAAGCAGAGCCACCAACCACCAAGCGGAGTAGCCAAAACAAAAGTACATGCCATCGGCCAACCATGCGCCCACCAAGCCCATCCAATTGACCACAGGTCCGCCCAAGCCAGAGCCAGACCAAGAAGGATCTTTGGGGCTGAAACTGAACATGGCCAATGCCAAGACCAGCAGCATGGCAGCGCCAATGAAAAGAACGATTTCTTGGGTAAAACGCATCAAGCCTGAGCCTTCAGACAGCTCGGCGCGAGTGTCGTTTTCTGAGCCAGTGCTAGTATGGGTAAGGGTTCGAAGTGAATATGTCATGGTCTAACCCTGAAGCTTACCCGATAGACCCTGTCAAACAGGTGTTTGCCAAGCTTCTTACAATGTGGTTTTAGCGTTTACCCGAATTCAGCAGGATTCCCATCATGTCCAACACACTTCCCACCCAACACGCCCAAGTTTTGATCCTGGGTTCTGGCCCTGCAGGCTACACCGCAGCCGTGTATGCCGCACGCGCCAACCTCAAACCTTTGCTCATCACAGGCATTGCCCAAGGCGGCCAACTGATGACCACCACCGAGGTGGACAATTGGCCCGCCGACGTGCATGGCGTGCAAGGCCCCGACCTGATGCAACGTTTCTTGGAACACGCCGAGCGATTCAACACGCAAGTCGTGTTTGACCACATCAACAAGGTTGACTTCAGCAAGCGCCCCTTCACCTTGACCGGCGACAGCGGTGTTTACACCTGCGACTCATTGATCATCGCCACAGGCGCCTCTGCCAAATACCTTGGTATTGACTCCGAAACTGCGTTCATGGGCCGCGGTGTATCTGGTTGCGCTACATGCGATGGTTTCTTTTACAAAGAGCAGGTCTGCTGCGTGGTGGGCGGCGGCAACACTGCCGTTGAAGAAGCGCTTTACCTGTCTAACATTGCCAGCAAGGTCTACCTCATTCACCGTCGCGACAAGTTCAAGGCCGAGCCCATCTTGGTCGACAAGCTGATGGACAAAGTGGCCGCCGGCAAAATTGTGTTGCAGACTTTCCAAACCTTGGAAGAAGTATTGGGCGACGACACCGGCGTAACCGGTGTGCGTTTGAAGTCCACCAAAGACGGCTCTTTGCAAGATTTGGAGCTCAAAGGTTGCTTCATTGCCATTGGTCACGCCCCCAACACCGAGATTTTCCAAGGCCACCTCACCTTGGACAACGGCTATATCGTGACCCAAAGCGGCCTGAAAGGCTTTGCCACCATGACCAGCGTGCCAGGCGTTTTTGCCGCGGGTGACGTGCAAGATCACGTCTACCGCCAAGCCATTACCAGTGCCGGAACCGGTTGTATGGCGGCCTTGGATGCCCAGCGCTTTTTGGAACAAGAAGGCGCTTAATCCGTCTTTTTTGCCATTACAGGCTTGGCCAGCCCCAAAAAAGCTGGCTATAATCCAAGGCTTTGCTGAGTATTCCCTCTTGGGGGACTCTTCAAAATGGGTTACCGCCACCCTTCTGGCGAGGTGAGGCTGGAGCGCCTTAAGTTCTGCAAGTCAGCGTCAATGCTGCCTTCGCATCACTGATCAGGCACCAGCTGTTTATAAAAGTATCGGAGTGTCCACATGGCACGCGTCTGCGACGTAACGGGCAAAGGCCCAATGGTCGGAAACAATGTTTCCCACGCCAACAACAAAACCAAGCGCCGGTTCCTGCCGAACCTGCAATATCGCCGTTTCTGGGTAGAGAGCGAAAACCGTTGGGTGCGCCTGCGCGTTTCCAGCGCCGCTTTGCGCCTGATCGACAAAAATGGCATTGATGCCGTTCTCGCAGACCTGCGTGAACGCGGTCAAGCCTAAACCCCAACAGGAGCACCATCATGGCAAGCAAAGGCGGACGCGAAAAAATCAAGCTGGAATCTACAGCTGGTACTGGTCACTTCTACACGACCAGCAAGAACAAGAAAACAATGCCCGAGAAAATGTCGATCATGAAGTTCGACCCAAAAGCTCGCAAGCACGTTGAGTACAAGGAAATCAAACTGAAGTAATTCAGCTTGACTCAAAGAAAAAGCCCGCTGTTGCGGGCTTTTTTGTTTCTGGGGTTCATTTAAATGGGGTCAGATCAACATTAATTTAGCCCCTTTGAATGGAAATTAATGTTGATCTGACCCCATTTAAATTCTTACGCTCTAGCAGCGCGTAGTTGCTTGGAAAAATCGCGCAATGCCGCAATGCCGCTGTCTTCGGCGCGTTTGCACCAGGCTTGCAAATCGAGGGCAAGCTGTTCACGGTTGTGTGACGTGTTGAGCCAGATTTGGCGCAGCTCTTCACGCATGGCCAACATCTTGTCCAAAACGGGGTAAGCCGCCAAAGTGGCGCTTAGAGGGGCTTGCGCTTCTGCAGGAACTTTGTCGCCATCACGGTGAATCCAACGTGCCGCAATTTTCAAAACGCTGGCGTCCAACTTTGCATTGGCCACTTCTTGACGGAACACGCTTCGCATTTGACGTGCATAGCCGGCCATCACTTCGTAGCGGTTGGTGATGAGGGCTTCCAGCGTTTTTTCATCGGCCACAGGGCGCACTTCGCCGTAAGCCAATACAGGCGGTGTTTTCTTGACCGTGGCCAAACCAAAGAATTGCAAGATGCAGATGTAAAGCCAACCAATGTCAAACTCATAGGGCTTGACCGACAGCTTGGCTGACGTGGGGTAAGTGTGATGGTTGTTGTGCAACTCTTCACCACCAATGAGGATGCCCCAAGGAGAAATGTTGGCGCTGGCATCATGCGCCTCAAAGTTGCGATAGCCCCAATAGTGCGCAGCGCCATTGATGATGCCGGCCGCAGTGATGGGAATCCAAGCCATTTGCACAGCCCAGACAGTGAGGCCCAAGAAGCCAAACAAAGCCACATCGATGATCAACATCATGGCCACACCTTGCCATGAGAAGCGCGAGTAAAGGTTGCGCTCGATCCAGTCATCTGGGGTGCCATGGCCATAACGGCTGAGTGTTTCTTTGTTTTTGGATTCTTTGCGATATAACTCAGCACCGGTAAACAACACGGTTTTGATGCCGTGAATGTGCGGGCTGTGAGGGTCTTCTGCTTGCTCGCACTTGGCGTGGTGTTTGCGGTGAATGGCGGCCCACTCTTTGGTCACTTGGCCGGTGGTCATCCACAACCAGAAACGGAAAAAATGTGACACAACGGGGTGCAGGTCCAAAGCTCTGTGAGCCTGATGGCGGTGCAAAAAGATGGTGACGCTGGCAATTGTGATGTGCGTCAGACCCAGAATGACAAACAAAATTTGCCAGCCAGAAAAGTCTAAAAGTCCATTGGCCATCCAGTTGAGGGTGGCGTCAAATGCAGCAGAGTCGATGAACAACATGCAGTCGCTTTCTATGTAAAGATGCCCTTACAGGCAATCCAAGTATTTTAAGATTTTCGGATTCAATTTGAAAGTTAATTCAGCAAAGAACTTGTCAAATGAAGACTTTGGAATTCACTTTCGAACCCAGATAGCCGCAAAGAATCCATCGGTGCCATGGCGATGCGGCCACAAGCGCAAAAAATTGCCGCTGCACAAAGATTGGCCATTGGCCACCTTCAAGCGGGTCAACTCGTCCAACACAGGCAATTGCACAAAATCGGGATGGGTCGCAGAGAAAGCATTGGCAATGTCTTCGTTCTCTTGAGGCAACACACTGCAGGTGGCATAGACCAAGCGACCGCCCGATTTAAGAAGGCGAGCGGCACTGTCCAAAATGGCTGTTTGCGTGGCCGTCACCGCGGCAATGCCTTCGGGTTTTTGACGCCATTTGAGATCGGGGTTGCGGCGCAAGGTGCCCAAACCAGAACAAGGCGCATCGACCAACACACGGTCAATTTTGCCGGCCAAACGCTTCACGCGATCGTCGCGTTCATGCGCAATGGCGGCAGGATGCACATTCGACAATTGACTGCGCGCCAAGCGAGGCTTCAAAGCGTCCAATCGATGCGCTGAAGTATCCATGGCGTAGAGGCGCCCGGTGTTGCGCATGGCTGCGCCAATGGCCAGCGTTTTGCCACCTGCCCCAGCGCAAAAGTCCACCACCATCTCACCGCGGTGCGCGTCTAACAACAACGCCAGCAATTGCGAGCCTTCGTCTTGAACTTCTACAGCGCCCCGCTCAAAAGCTTTGACCTTGGCCAAAGAAGGCTTGCCTTGTAAACGCAGACCCCAGGGTGAAAAAGGCGTTGGCTCACAGGCAATGCCGGCAGCCGTTAATTCCTTTTGCACTTCTGCACGTTTTTCATTCAGATCGTTGACGCGCAGATCCAGAGTGCCAGGTTCCTGAAAGCTCTTAGCCAAAGCATCAAACTCATCGCCCAATTGCTCTTTGAGCGGACGCGCCAGCCAATCGGGCAAGTTGTGAATGTGCTGCGACATCAGGTCGGACGGCAGAATGCTGTCGCACATGTCGAGCCATTTTTTTTCAGTGTCGTTAAGCGCGCTTTTGACAAAGTCACGAGGACCTGCAAAACCCAAAATGGCCAGTCGACGCTCTTTGGCGCCACTGCCAGAGCGAGCCATGTGCTCGTACAACAATTTTTGACGCAGAACTTTGAACACCGTCTCGGACAAGGTGGCGCGCTCGCGTGGACCTAAATTGCGGTTGTCGCGGAAAAAACGGGAGACCACCGCGTCGGCCGGGTGGTTAAATTGAAGGGTGAGCCTGACCAATTCGGCGCAGGCGTCTAACAGGGCTTTAGGATGCATAGTCCCTATTGTCCCACTGCTCACCCCTTGAAAAGACATTCATGCAAGAAGAAACCTTACCGCCGCTGATCATCACCCGTCCCGGCTACTACCGCCATTACAAAAATTTGCTCTACCAAGTGTTGGGCACGGTGCGGCACAGCGAGTCCTTAGAGCCCATGACCTTGTACAAAGCGCTGTATGGCGAAGAAGGACTCTGGGTGCGACCTGCTGCCATGTTCAACGAAAGCGTTGAGATCAATGGCGTTGTGCAGCCGCGTTTTGCTTGGGTCGGTGAAGAGCGCCCAGAGGCTTGAAGAAAGCAGCCACTGCGGCCGGATACATCAAATGCTCTTGCGTGAGCACACGCGCCGCTAAAGCCTCGGCGTTGTCGCCTGTTAAGACGGGGACGACGGCTTGCGCCAAGATCTGGCCATGGTCTAACTCGGCGGTTACTTGGTGCACCGTGGCACCCGCAAATTGACAGCCCGCATCAATGGCTCGCTGGTGGGTGTTGAGGCCCGTAAACGCCGGCAACAAAGATGGATGAATGTTGATCAGCCGGCCCGCATAATGGGCCACAAAGCCCGGCGTCAAAATTCTCATGAACCCTGCCAAGACCACCAAATCGGGCGCATGCAAGTCGATGCGTTGCATCAATGCTTGGTCAAAGGCTTCACGAGATTCAAAGGTGGTGTGTTCCAGGACGTCGGTTTTGATACCCGCATAAGCAGCATCTGAACGAAGCCATTCGAGCCCCGCGGCTTGGGGTTTGTTGCTGATCACCGCAGCCACTTGCACACCCAAGCGCTCTCGCCAGCGCTGTTGGTGTGCGGCTTGGACGATGGCAGCCATGTTAGTGCCAGTGCCCGAAATCAAAATGACAATGTTTTTCACCCTAGGATTATCCCTGCTGCCAGGCCCTAAAAAGGGTTTTGTCGCAGCCAAGACAGTGCATTTGCGCACGGTCGTGCTAAAAACGGCTTTTCATCAATCACTGGCTTTGACCGGAGACACATTTCATGGATTTGGCATTCACACCCGAAGAGCTCGCATTCCGCGAGGAAATTCGCGCATGGGTTAAGGCAAATTTACCCGCCGACATTTCACAAAAAGTCCACAGCGCCATGCGCTTGACCCGCGATGACATGCAGCGTTGGGCCAAAATTTTGGGCAAAAAAGGTTGGCTCGGTTGGGGTTGGCCAGAACAATTTGGCGGCCCAGGCTGGACGGCTGTGCAAAAGCATTTGTTCGAAGAAGAATGCGCCTTGGCGGGTGCACCGCGCGTCGTACCTTTTGGCCCCGTCATGGTGGCCCCCGTCATCATGGCCTTTGGCAACGCTGAACAACAAAAACGCTTCTTGCCTGGCATTGCCAGCGGTGAAGTGTGGTGGAGCCAAGGTTACTCAGAGCCAGGTTCTGGCTCCGACTTGGCCTCCCTCAAAACACGCGCCGAACGCGTGGGTGACAAGTACATCGTCAACGGTCAAAAAACTTGGACCACCTTGGGTCAGTACGGCGAGTGGATTTTCTGCTTGGTTCGCACCAGCAACGAAGGCAAGCCCCAAACAGGCATTTCTTTCTTGTTGATCGACATGAAGTCGCCTGGCATCACCGTGCGCCCCATCAAGTTGCTCGATGGCGAATGTGAAGTCAATGAAGTGTGGTTCGACAATGTCGAAGTGCCTGCCGAGAACTTGATTGGCGAAGAAAACAAAGGTTGGAATTACGCCAAGCATTTGTTGGCGCACGAGCGTACCAACATTGCCGACGTCAACCGCGCCAAGCGCGAACTCGAGCGCCTCAAGCGCATTGCCAAAACTGAAGGCGTATACGACGACATGCGTTTCCGAGATGAAATTTCCAAATTGGAAGTGGACATCGTAGCTTTGGAAATGTTGGTGTTGCGTGTCTTGTCTGCCGAAAAATCTGGCAAGAACTCGCTAGACATTGCAGGTCTCTTGAAAATCAAGGGTAGCGAAATTCAACAGCGTTACAGCGAACTCATGATGTTGGCCGCCGGCCCTTACAGCCTGCCCTTCATTTTCGAAGCCATGGATGCCGGTTGGCAAGGCGACTTCCCAGGCCACGAGGTGTCGAACGCGCCTTTGGCAGCCAACTATTTCAACATGCGCAAAACCACGATTTACGGCGGCAGCAATGAAGTGCAGCGCAACATCGTGGCTCAAGTAGTTTTGGGTTAATTCGTTTAACCGTAAAAGGACAGATCATGGATTTCGATTTTTCAGACGACCAAGAACAACTGCGCGACGCAGTGCGCAAATGGGTAGACAAGGGCTACACCTTCGACCGCCGCCGCGAAATTATCAACGCCGGCGGTTTTGACCGCGCAGCCTACACCGAGCTTGCCGAACTGGGCCTGTGCGGCCTGTATGTGAGTGAGGACCATGGCGGTATGGGCATGGGCCCTGTCGAAGGCATGGTGGTGATGGAAGAGTTGGGCCGCGGCATTGTGATGGAACCCATTCAGCAAGCGCTGATTTCGGGTGCCGTCTTGGAAGGCTACGCACCCGAGGCCGTCAAGACCGAATGGTTGCCCAAAATTGCTGGCGGCGAAGCCATTGTGGTGTTGGCGCACCAAGAGCGCAAATCTCGTTACAACATCAACAAGTGCGATGCACAAGCCCAACAACAAGACGGTCAGTGGCAAATTTCTGGCACCAAGAGCGTGGTGGCCGTGGGTGACCATGCAGACGCCTTTTTGGTGCCCGCCATGGCAGCCGGCAAACTGGCTTTGTTCTTGGTCGCCAAAGGCGCGAAGGGTGCTGCTACTTCTGGCTATGTGACGCAAGACGGTGCACGCGCCGCCGAATTGACGCTCAACCAAACACCTGCCAGCTTGGTGACCTTGGACGGCCAAACCGCTTTGAGCCATGCCGTGGACATTGGCATTGCCAGTGTGTGCGCAGAAGCCGTCGGCGTGATGGACAAAACCATGGCCATCACCGTGGACTACATGAACACGCGCAAGCAGTTCAACACCACCATTGCCTCATTCCAAGCCCTGCGTCACCGCGTAGCTGACATGAAGATGCAATTGGAATTGGGCCGTTCCATGAGCTACTACGCCAGCTTGAAGTTGAACACCCCTGCTGCCGAGCGCCATCAGGCCATGGCCCGCGCCAAGTACCAGTTGGGCAATTCCATGCGCTTTGTGGGACAACAATCAGTTCAGCTGCATGGCGGCATTGGCGTGACGGACGAGTACATCGTCAGCCACTATTTCAAGAAGTTGACCCAACTCGAAATGACTTTTGGCGACACCCTGCATCACTTGGGAGAAGTGTCCAACAGCATGCAAGAAACTGCTGGCGTTTTTGCGTAAATAAGAACCCTGCCATCGCCTTGCTTTTGCAAAGCTCTGGCCCTTCAAGAAACCGCCCTCGTGGCGGTTTTTTCATGCCCTTTAACTGGGTCACAATAGAGCCCATTGAATTCAAGTTCAGAACACAGCAAACATGAAGGTATTTCGCGGCTTTAACCATCCCCACAGGGCCACACAATGCGCCTTGACGATTGGTAACTTTGACGGTGTCCACCGCGGCCATCAAGCCATGCTTGCGCTCTTGAAAAACGAAGCAGCGCACCGCGGTGTCCCCAGCTGCGTCATGACTTTCGAGCCCCATCCACGCGACTTTTTTGCCAAGCTGCACAACAAGCCTGAATTGGCGCCAGCCCGCATTGCCACCCTGCGCGATAAGTTGCTAGAGCTAGAGCGATGCGGTATTGACCAAGTAGTGGTGCTGCCTTTTGATGAGCGATTGGCGAGCCAAACCCCTGAAGACTTCATCCAAACGGTCTTGGTCAAGGGCTTAGGCGTGAAGTACTTGCTAGTGGGTGACGATTTTCGCTTTGGCGCCAAGCGTTCAGGCGATTACGCCATGCTGGATGCCGCCGGCCAGCAACAGGGCTTTGATGTAGCCCGCATGAACAGCTACGAAGTGCATGGCCTTCGGGTTTCGAGCTCCGCTGTTCGGGAAGCCCTTGTGCGTGGCGACATGAACGGCGTGGCCAGGCTCTTGGGTCGCCCCTACAGCATCAGCGGCCATGTTGTGCATGGCAGAAAACTGGGGCGTGGTTTAGGCGCTTCCTCAGAAGGTGCCGAAGACGGCTTCAGAACCCTCAATTTGCGTTTTAGCCACTGGAAACCCGCGGCCAGCGGAATTTTTAACGTGCTGGTGCATGGTTTGACACCTGAACCCCTTCCCGGCGTCGCCAATTTGGGCGTTCGCCCCTCTTTAGACCCCAACGATGTGAACGGCGGACGGGTACTTTTAGAAACCCATTGCCTTGACTGGCCAAGTAAGTTGGGGGCTGAAGGGGGCTACAGTAAAATCATATGTGTTGACTTGCTGCACAAACTCCACGACGAACTCAAGTACGACAGCTTGGAAGCCCTGACTGTTGGCATTGCCAAGGACTGTGACGATGCCCGTGCTTTTTTCGCTGCAAGATCTGCCTCAATGCAGGCCTCCTCCAAATGACGCTTTGAACAATGTCTGAACAAAAAACAAATTACCGCGCCACCCTGAACATGCCCGACACCGCGTTTGCGATGCGCGGCGACTTGCCCAAGCGTGAGCCCGCCTGGGCCAAAGCTTGGAGCGATCAAGGTTTGTACAAAAAGTTGCGAGTCGCCCGCAAAGGTGCGCCTTTGTTTGTGTTGCACGACGGCCCTCCTTACGCCAACGGCAAATTGCACATTGGCCATGCACTTAACAAAGTGCTCAAAGACATGATCGTCAAATCCAAGCAATTGGCCGGCTTTGATGCGCAGTACATTCCGGGTTGGGACTGCCACGGTTTACCCATTGAAAACGCCATTGAAAAATTGCATGGCCGCAAACTCAGCCGTGACGACATGCAGGCCAAGAGCCGCGCGTTTGCCACCGAGCAGATTGACCAACAGCGAGAAGACTTCAAACGCTTGGGCGTGTTGGGCGATTGGGAGCGTCCCTATCGCACCATGGACTTTGCCAACGAAGCCGGTGAAATTCGCGCCTTCAAACGCGTCATTGAACGTGGCTTTGTGTACCGCGGTTTGAAGCCCGTTTACTGGTGTTTCGATTGCGGTTCTTCTTTGGCCGAATTTGAAATTGAGTACGCCGACAAAAAGAGCGACACCCTCGATGTGGCCTTTGAAGCAGCCGACAACACTGCCGTGGCCAAGGCGTTTGGCATGGCTGCCTTGCCTGGCCAAGAAGCTGCACCCAAATCTGCCTTTGCCGTCATCTGGACCACCACCGCCTGGACACTGCCCGCCAACCAAGCATTGAACGTCAACCCCGAATTGGTTTACGCCTTGGTCAACACCGACAAAGGATTGTTGGTCTTGGCTGAATCCTTGGTCGAGAAATGTTTAGAGCGCTACAAGTTGGAAGGCACAGTAGTGGCCACCACCACCGGCGACAAACTGGGTGGCTTGAATTTCAAACATCCTTTGTACGATGTGCATGAAGGCTATAAACGTTTCTCGCCTGTGTATGTGGCCGAGTACGTGAGCGCACAAGATGGCACTGGCATCGTTCATTCCTCACCCGCTTATGGCGTGGATGACTTCAACTCTTGCGTGGCCAATGGATTGGCTTACGACGACATCCTGAACCCCGTTCAAGGCAACGGCAGCTACGCCGAAGACCTGCCTTTGTTTGGTGGCATGAACATTTGGAAAGCCTGCCCTCGCATCATCGAAGTGTTGGGTGAAAGCAATCGCTTGATGGCCACTTACGGCATCACCCACAGCTACCCGCATTGCTGGCGTCACAAAACGCCAGTCATTTACCGCGCAGCAGCGCAGTGGTTTGTGCGAATGGACGAAGGCCCTGGTGTCTTCACCACAGACAAAGCCCCCAAGACCTTGCGTCAGTTGGCACTTGATGCCATCGACCAAACTCACTTCTATCCCGAAAATGGCAAGACGCGTTTGCGCGACATGATTGCCAACCGCCCTGACTGGTGCATTTCACGTCAGCGCAGCTGGGGCGTGCCCGTGCCCTTCTTCTTGCACAAAGACTCTGGCGAGTTGCATCCTCGCACCATGGAGATCTTGGACCAAGCCGCCAACATCGTTGAAAAAGGCGGCATTGAAGCTTGGAGCCGCGTGACTGTAGAAGAAATTTTGGGCGCCGCCGATGGCCCCAACTACACCAAGAGCACTGACATTTTGGAAGTATGGTTTGACTCTGGTTCTACGTTCCAACACGTGCTGCGCGGCAGTCACAAAGATGCATACGATCGCAACCCCTTCCACGACGCAGGCCCCGAAGCCGACTTGTATTTGGAAGGCCACGACCAACACCGCGGCTGGTTCCACAGCTCCTTGTTGCTCGGTTGTGCGCTTTACGACCGCGCACCCTACAAAGGTTTGCTAACCCACGGTTTTGCCACCGACGGCCAAGGCCGCAAGATGAGCAAGAGCTTGGGCAATGTGGTGGCACCGCAAGAAATCACCGACAAGATGGGCGCAGAAATTGTGCGCTTGTGGGTGGCGTCAACAGATTATTCCGGCGACCTCAACATCGACGACAAAATTTTGGCGCGTGTGGTGGATGCTTATCGCCGTATTCGCAACACCTTGCGATTCTTGTTGGCCAACGTGAGCGACTTTGACCCTGCCAAAGATGCGGTTGCCGATGCCGATTTGTTAGAAATCGATCGCTTTGCCTTAAGTCGTGCCGCGCAGTTGCAAGCCGACATCTTGGCGCACTTCAAAGACTACGAATTCCATCCCGTGGTGTCCAAGTTGCAAGTGTATTGCTCTGAAGATTTGGGCGCGTTTTATTTGGACGTGCTCAAAGATCGCCTCTACACGAGCGCGCCTAAATCCTTGGCACGCCGATCTGCGCAAACCGTGCTGTACCGCATCACGCATGCCATGCTGCGCATGATGGCGCCGTTCTTGAGCTTTACCGCTGAAGAGGCTTGGCAAACTTTTGGAAGTTCTGAGTCGATCTTCATGGAAACCTTCAGCGACTTGGGCACCCCCAACGAAGCGCTGTTGGCCAAGTGGGCCCGCATTCGCGAAATTCGAGATCAGGTCAACAAAGACATTGAAGCCTTGCGCGCCGATGGCAAAGTGGGTGCGTCTTTGCAGGCCGCCGTCACATTGCAAGCAAGCCCCGAAGACCACGCTTTGTTGGCCAGCCTGGGCAATGACCTCAAGTTTGTGTTCATCACCTCCCAACTCAACTTGGAAGCTGGCCAGAGCCTTGTGGCCAAAGTGGCCGTAAGCCAAGACACCAAGTGTGATCGTTGCTGGCATTACGCGCCTGACGTGGGCGTGAACCCTGCGCACCCCTCACTGTGCGGCCGTTGCGACAGTAACTTGCATGGCGACGGTGAAAAGCGTTTGTTTGCATAAAGCCAATGGCCAAAAACAAAAGTGCTTTTAAGTCAGGTGCAGGTGTCTGGTTTTGGCTAGGCATTGCCCTCTTTACTTTGTTGCTAGACCAAATCACCAAAATTGCAGTGGTCGGCGCATTTCAGTTGGGCGAGACTTTGCCCATCACGTCATATTTCAATTTGGTTCGCGTGCACAACCCTGGCGCAGCGTTTTCTTTCTTGGCTGATGCAGGCGGCTGGCAGCGCTGGTTCTTCACGGGGCTGGGCGTGGTGGCTGCGGGTGTGATGGTCTATCTGCTCAAAATGCACACTGGGCAAGCCTTGTTTTGCTTGGCTTTGTCATTGTTGCTAGGGGGCGCCGTAGGCAATGTCATTGACCGTGTTGTCTATGGCCACGTGATTGACTTCTTGGACTTCTTTTACGGCACATGGCACTTCCCTGCTTTCAATGTCGCCGACAGTGCCATCTCTGTGGGTGCAGCGCTTCTCATCTTGGATGAATTGTTGCGAGTTCGCCGAGGCGGCTAAACAAGAAAGTTTGACTTAAAAAAAAGGCACCCGAGGGTGCCTTTTTTGATGTGGCTTGCACTTACAAAGTGAGGATGGTGCAACCCGTTGTTTTGCGCGCTTCCAAAGCTTTGTGAGCTTCTTGCACTTGCGACAAGGGGAAGGTTTGGTCAATGTGAATTTTGACCTTGCCGCTTTGCACCACAGCAAACAAATCGTCGGCCATGGCTTGCGTGCTTTCGCGCGTCGTGATGTGGCTGAAAAGCGTTTGACGTGTGACGTACAAAGAACCCTTCACGCCCAGAACGCCAGGCGCAAAGGGTGGCACAGCGCCAGACGCATTGCCAAAGGTGGCCATCAAACCGAAGGGACGCAAACAGTCGAGTGATTTGTCCCAAGTGTCTTTGCCCACTGAGTCGTAAACCACTTTCAAGCCTTTGCCGCCCGTGATTTCTTTGACGCGGGCCAAGAAGTCGTCGGTGCTGTAGTTGATGCAATGCTCGGCGCCATTGGCAATGGCCAATTGGCACTTGGCATCGGAACCGGCCGTACCAATCATGCGGAAGCCCAAGGCCTTGCCCCATTGGCAAGCAATCAGGCCCACACCGCCAGCCGCCGCGTGGAACAACACATGATCGCCCGCTTGCAAGCCTTCAACTGGGCGGGTTTTCATGAGCAAGTATTGGGCTGTGAGGCCCTTGAGCATCATGGCAGCGCCTGTTTCAAAAGAAATGTCGTCGGGCAATTTGCAAACGCACTTGGCGGGCATGACGCGCTCTTCGCAATAGCTGCCTGGGGGCTGGCTGGCATAGGCGGCGCGATCGCCTACCTTGAGGTGCGTCACGCCCTCGCCCACGGCTTCCACAACACCCGAAGCTTCCATGCCCAACTTGAGGGGCATGGGCAAGGTGTACAAACCGCTGCGCTGGTAGACGTCAATGAAGTTCAGGCCAATGGCTTTGTGGCGAATGCGAATTTCACCAGGCTCAGGTTGACCGACTGTGACGTCGACCAGTTTGAGTTGTTCTGGACCACCGTTTTGGTCGATTTGGACGGCTAAGCTCATGCATGTCTCCTTGAAAATAAAAGTATTGGCGATGGGTTGGTGCACCCCTTTGCAATGACCGCTACTGTGCCACGAATTGAATGTCCCTGCCTTCGCAGTCGGGTACAGCATTGACGTTACAGTCGCTGTCATGACACAAAAACTATCCTCTGGCACAGCCTTGATGCTCACTGTGCCCCCCCTGCTTTGGGCAGGCAATGCCGTGGTGGGTCGGCTGGTCAGCGATTTGGTACCGCCCATCACCTTGAACTTCTTGCGCTGGGTCATCGCCTTTTTTGTTTTGCTGCCCTTGGCTTGGCAATTGCTCAAACCCAGCAGCGCCCTGTGGCCCCATTGGCGCCGATTTGCGCTGCTCAGTTTGTTGGGCGTGGGCTGCTACAACGCCCTGCAATATTTGGCGCTGCAAACTTCGACACCTTTGAACGTCACCTTGGTGGCCGCCAGCACGCCTGTTTTCATGCTGGCCATGGGTGCATTGTTTTTTAAAACACCCGTCAGGTCTGCCCAATGGCTGGGGGCGGGGCTCTCCATTGCTGGCGTTTTGGTGGTTTTTTCGCGTGGCGATTGGCTGCAGTTGTTGCAAGTGCAATTTGTAGTGGGCGACATCTACATTTTGTTGGCCACGGCTTGTTGGGCTCTTTATAGCTGGCTCCTCACTCAACGCAATGAACCCGAAGAGATTCGCAACAACTGGGCTGCGTTCCTCATGTCGCAAGTCATTTTTGGTTTGGGATGGGCAGGCATGTTCACCGGCGCCGAATGGGCCTTGACCGATGCGCACATCACATGGGGCCTGCCTTTGTACGCGGCCTTGGCATTTGTCGCCATTGGCCCTGCTGTGCTGGCCTATCGTTGCTGGGGCTTGGGCGTACAAACTGCAGGGCCTGCGGTGGCCGGCTTCTTTGCCAACCTCACGCCCTTGTTTGCAGCCATCATGTCCAGCGTGTTCTTGGGCGATTTGCCCAAGGTGTATCACGCTGTGGCGTTTGGCCTGATTGTGAGCGGCATTGTGGTGTCGTCACGACGCGCCAGTTGATCTTCACATCAATCTGAAACGCGCCCGTCCTTAGACTCAATAGGTACCTGGATAAGCACCGCCATCGGTCAAGAAGTTTTGACCCGTAATGTAAGAAGCTTGTTGGCTGCAAATGAACGCACACAGTGCGCCAAATTCTTGTGGTGTGCCGTATCGGCCTGCAGGCACCAAAGATTGCTGCTGCGCGCGAATTTCGGCCACTGTTTTACCCGTCTTTTGTGCGGTGGCTTCTACCGTGGTGCGAATGCGATCGGTGTCAAACTTGCCAGGCAAAATGTTGTTCAAGGTGACGCCTTGTGCTGCAACTTTGGTGCGCGCAACGCCCGCCACAAAGCCCGTCAAGCCACTTCGAGCACCATTGGACAAACCCAAAATATCGATAGGCGACTTCACTGAGCTAGAGGTGATGTTGACAATGCGACCAAAGCCGCGTGCGGCCATGCCATCAATGGTGGCTTTGATCAACTCAATGGGCGTCAGCATATTGGCGTCGACCGCTTTGATCCAAGCTTCACGGTCCCAATTGCGGAAGTCGCCCGGAGGTGGACCGCCTGCGTTGGTCACCACGATGTCAAAGTCTTTGCCAGGGCCACCTGCCACAGAAAACAAAGCCGCGCGACCGGCCTCTGTGGTGATGTCTGCGGCCACAGGAATCAAGGAAACGCCAGGCGCTTCTTTTTGCAGATCGGCCACAGCTTGGTTCAAGACTTCGGCGCCACGCGCCACCATGACCACATTGACACCTTCTAAAGCCAAGGCACGCGCGCAACCCCAGCCTAGGCCCTTGCTTGCACCGCCCACCAAAGCCCACTTACCTTTAATGCCTAAATCCATTTGTTTTCTCCTAAATTAACGCAAACGCCTGCCATCACAAGTCAATGACACAGGCTTGAAATTATTCAACAACTTTGGGGCTTTGGGTCACCCAAAAAACACCCCCTAATACCAATGCTGTGCCCATCAAAGTCCAGGCATTGAAAGGTTCATTCAACAGCAAAGCGCCCATGGTCAGGGTGGACATGGGGCCAATCATGCCAATTTGGGAAGTTAAGCCAGGGCCAATGCGCTCGATGGCCATCATGACCATGAGCACAGGCAACACTGTGCACGCGGTGGCATTGAGCATCGACAACCAAATTACTTCTGGTGCCACCTCTAAAGCGGATGCTGGTTTGAGCAACGCAAATTGCAAGATGCACAAAACACAAGCCACCGTGGTGGCCAAGCCAGCCAGTCGAAGCGAGCCCAAGCGCTGAACCAACTGGCCGCTGTAACTGAGGTAAATCGCGTAGGTGATGGCGCTTGCAAAAACCAAGGCGGCGCCCAACGCAACGTTGTCACCCACCAAGGACACTTCATGGCCAAAGACCAACAAGACGCCGCTGTAACTCACTGCCATGGCCACGCCTTGGCGATAAGAAATTTTGCGCTTGTAGAGCACCCAACCCAACAACAACACCAGCGTGGGGTTGAGGTACAAGATGAGTCGCTCGAAAGAAGCGCTGATGTACTGGAGGCCCAAGAAATCTAAAAAACTGGACAAGTAATAGCCCGAAAAACCAAGGCCCAACACTCCCAGCCAATCGTTTCGGGTGAGGGGTGCTTTACCACGCCCCGCCCACCACGCCATGGCAATGAAGAAAGGCACCGCAAACAACATTCGAAACATGACCAAGGTGATGGCGTCGACACCGTGTCGATACGCCAACTTCACAATGATGGCTTTGCCACTAAAGGCAATTGAGCCTGCTGCAGCCAGCAACAAGCCCGTGGTGAAGTTAGATTTGGCGGTGCTGCTCAAAAGCCAACCGCCTGGCCATCTCGGCGCGGGTCAGATGCTGCGACATAACCTTGCACTTTGGGATCGCCCATGCGCCAAATGAATTGGCCAGCGCCAAAGTCCATGTACGAGTCGTTGATGACGGCCAGTTCGTGGCCCAAATCACTCAGGCCCTGCACGGTGTTGCGGTCCATGGCGGCTTCAACATTGATGGACAGGCCATTGTTACAACGCCAGCGCGGCGCGTCGCACGCGGCTTGCGGGTTTTGTTTGTAGTCCAGCATGCGCACCAATGTTTGCATGTGACCTTGGGGTTGCATGCTGCCCCCCATCACACCGTAGCTCATGACAGGCTGACCGTCTTTAGACAAGAACGCTGGAATGATGGTGTGGAAAGGACGCTTACCTGGGGCCACCAAATTAGCGGGGTTCAGGCCTTTGGGATCGGTGCTGAAATCGAAGCCACGGTTGTGCAAACTAACGCCATAGGTGGGCTCGACCACGCCCGATCCAAAGCCCATGTAGTTGCTTTGAATGAAGCTCACCATCATGCCGTTTTCATCGGCGGCCGTGAGGTAAATGGTGCCGCCCTTCACGGGGTTGCCAGCTTTGAAGTCTTGCGCTTTTTTCATGTCAATGAGCTTGGCGCGGCTCTTCAGGTAAGCAGGGTCTAGCATTTGCGCAGGCGTGACCTCCATGTTGCGCGGGTCGGCCACATATCGGTACACATCTGCAAAGGCCAGTTTCATAGCTTCAATTTGCAAGTGCTGCGAATCGATACCATCGACCTTCATGCTGCCCAAATCAAAGTTTTCCAAAATACCCAAGGCAATCAAGGCTGCAATGCCTTGTCCATTGGGGGGAATTTCGTTCAAGGTGTAGCCACGGTAATTTTGAGAAATAGGCTCTACCCATTCAGGACGGTATTGCGCCAAATCTTGCAAAGTCATGGCCCCGCCATGCTGATTGGAAAACTTCACCAAGGCTTCTGCAATTTCGCCTTCATAAAAAGCTTTGCCTTTGGTCTCGGCAATGGCGCGCAGGCCACGTGCCGCGGCTTTGAACTGAAACAGCTCACCAACGTTGGGGGCACGGCCCCATGGCAAAAAGCCCTCTGCAAAACCAGGCAAAGATTGCAAAAGCGGCGTAGCGGCAAGCCATTTTTGTTGAACGACCACGGGCAAGGAATAGCCTCTTTCTGCAATTTCAATGGCAGGCTCCATCAGGTCGGCAAAGGGCAGTTTGCCAAAGCGATCGCTCAGGGCCACCCAAGCACTGACCGCGCCCGGCACCGTGACTGAGTCCCAGCCGCGCTTGGGCGGATTGACGGCGTCTGAGCCATATTTTTTGTGAAAGTATTCTGGCGTCCACGCTTGTGGCGCAGGACCTGACGCATTCAGGCCATGCATCTTGTTGCCATCCCACAAAATGCAAAACGCATCGGAGCCCAAGCCATTGCTGACAGGTTCTGTGATGGTGATGGCGGCAGCTGCGGCAATGGCCGCATCCACTGCATTGCCACCTTTGAGCATCATGCGCAAACCAGCTTGTGCAGCCAGCGGATGCGATGTGGACACAATGTTGCGCGCAAACTGCGGCAAGCGCGCAGATGCATAAGGGGTGCTGAAATCAAAGTTCATGTTTCAATCCAATGTGATTTTGCGTTCGGTGATGATCTTTTTCCACTTGGCCGATTCGGCGGCCAACATGGTGGTGAATTGCGCAGGTGACGTGCCAATGGCCTCAATGCCCAAGCGCTGAAGTTTGTCTTTCACTTCGGGATCGTTGAGTGCTTGAATGGCGGCAGTGTTCACGCGCGAAACCAATTCGGGGCGCATGCCTTGGGGTCCAAACAAACCAAACCACGTGGTGGACTCGTAGCCTGGCAAGACTTCTGAAATGGCTGGCAAACCAGGCGCCATGCTGGTTCTTTGTGCTGAGGTAACGCCTAAGGCACGCAGACGGCCATCTTTGACATGCGGCAAACCTGTGGGCAAGGAGTCAAACAAAACATCCACTTTGCCGCTAATGAGATCGGGCATGGCCAAGGCTGTGCCTTTGTAGGGAATGTGCACCACAAACAAACCTGCCTGAGATTTAAACAATTCTGCTGTCAATTGAACAATGGTGCCATTGCCACTTGAGGCGTAATTCAGGCGACCCGGATTTTTCTTGGCCAACTCAATCCATTCTTGAATGGTTTTGGCGGGCGAACTGTTGGGAACCAACATGATGCTGGGCGCGTTACCCACTTGGCCAATGGGTGTGAAATCGCGCACCGCGTCGTAGGGCATTTTGGGATTGAGGTTAGGGCCAATCGAATGCGTGCTGGAGGTTGCAAGCAAGATGGTGTAACCATCGGGTACCGATTTGGCAACGAGATCAGAGCCCAAGGTGCCACCTGCACCTGGCTTGTTCTCGACCACCACCGCTGCACCAATTTTTTCAGCCAGCTTTTGAGACAGTGTTCGCGCAAAAATATCGGTGGCGCCCCCTGCGGGAAAAGGGACAACCAAGCGAATGGGTTTGGTGGGATACGTGCCTGTTTGCGCGTTTGCGGGTGTTGCAAAGACAAGGCTGGTCAACGACAGCAAACTGGCCAGACCGGTGCCCAAGCCCCAAGCTGCCAACTGACGGCGTTTGATGTTCATTTTGGACTGCATGATGAAATTCCCAAAAACGTTTGAGTAGATCATTGTGGCAGGAAAATTGTGACCCTACTTCACGTAACGTTGTGACTTCTGAAAGGTGCAAAAAAAAACGGCACCCGAAGGTGCCGTTGAGGCTCACGACTAAGCGTGGATCACTCTTCTACGAAGGCTTCTTCGCGCTTCGATTTGACGGAAGGCAAGAGCACAATGATGAGCAACACTGCTGCCGCTGCAAGCAAGCTTGCTGACAAACCACGTGTGACAAACACAGACCAGTCACCACGCGACAGCAACAAAGCGCGGCGCAAGTTCTCTTCCATCATGGGGCCCAAAATAAAGCCCAACAACAGAGGCGCCGGCTCCATCCCCAACTTGATGAAGGTGTAACCAATCACACCAAAAGCACCCACCATCCAAATGTCGAAGGTGTTGTTGTTGGTGGAGTACACACCAATGGCACAGAACAACACAATGGCAGGGAACAACCAGCGGTAAGGCACAGTGAGCAATTTGATCCAAATGCCGATGAGTGGCAAGTTCAAAATGACCAACATCAAGTTACCTAGCCACATGGAAGCGATCAGACCCCAGAACAATTCTGGGTTGCTGGTCATCACCTGAGGGCCTGGCTGAATGTTGTGAATGGTCATGGCACCCACCATCAAGGCCATCACAGCATTGGGTGGAATACCCAATGTAAGCAATGGAATGAAGGAGGTTTGCGAGCCTGCATTATTAGCAGACTCAGGCGCAGCCACACCACGAATGTTGCCTTGTCCGAAAGGCACTTCACCAGGGCGCAATTTGGTTTTCTTCTCGATGGTGTAAGCCGCAAACGCTGCCAACAAAGCACCGCCACCGGGCAAGATGCCGAGGCAAGAACCGATGGTGGTACCACGCAATACAGCAGGAATCATGTTGCGGAAGTCTTCGCCAGTTGGGAACAAACCCTTGACTTTGCCAGTGAACACTTCACGCTTGTCTTCAGGTTGAGACAAGTTGGCAATGATTTCGCCATAACCAAACACACCCATGGCAATGGTAATGAAACCAATACCGTCTGTGAGTTCAGGAATATCGAAGCTGTAACGCGCCACACCCGAATTAACGTCGGTACCGACCAAGCCCATCAGCAGGCCCAGCACAATCATGCCCACGGCTTTGATGAGTGAGCCAGAAGCCAACACCACCGCGCCAATGAGGCCCAAGATCATGAGCGAGAAATACTCTGCAGGGCCGAACTTAAAGGCAACCTCGGTGAGAGGTGCTGCAAATGCGGCCAAGATCAAAGTACCTACGCAGCCAGCGAAGAATGAACCCAAACCGGCAGCAGCCAATGCAGGGCCCGCGCGGCCCTTGCGAGCCATTTGATAACCGTCAATGACCGTTACAACGGAGGACGACTCGCCTGGCAAGTTGACCAAAATGGCCGTTGTAGAACCGCCGTATTGGGCACCGTAGTAAATACCGGCCAACATGATCAGCGCAGCAATGGGGGGCAATGCATAAGTAGCAGGCAACAGCATGGCAATGGTTGCCACGGGGCCAATGCCTGGCAACACACCAATCAGGGTGCCCAGCAAACAGCCAATGAAAGCGTAAATCAGATTTTGAAACGTAAACGCTACGCCAAAACCCAGGCTTAAGTTGTCAATCAAGTCCATTTTTTAACTCCTTAACCTGCAATGAAAGAAGGCCAAACAGGGAATTGCAATTTGAGCAACACGATGAAGGCAAGGTAACTCATGACTGACAAGACACTCGCCAAAATCAAAACTTCTTTCAGTTTGAATTTGTCACCCGCCATGCTAACCACGAGCGTGGTGCCATAAATGGCCACGATCAAACCCATGGCTGGCAATTTGATGCTGGGCAGGCCGCCCAACAAAACGCCAAACAAAAGATTGCCTGCAATGATGAAGGTCAGAGGCTTGAACGCCCATGAGCCAACGGGATCGCCAGTAGACGTTTCAACCACCAATGCTTTGAACAAAATGACGGCACCAATCAATGCCAAGATAACGCCAAGCATGAGTGGAAAATAGCCAGGACCCATGCGGGCACCGGTACCAATGGTGTAACTCGTTGCTCCGTAGGCAAATGAAGCACCGACAACGGTGAACAGCAAGCCAGAGAAAAAGTCTTTTTGACTTTTGATTTTCACAGGGACACTCCTCCAAAAATTATGGGATGGCCGGATTCTGGGCCTATTCCCCATCTAAACAGATGTGGATTTCACCTACTGCGTGGCTAGGAATGTACCTAGAGGTTTGGGTTAACCCTAGGTTTTATGCGTCTTTGAAGGCTTTTACTTCAGCAAGGGCTTGAAGACCCGCAACCATTTGGTGGCAGGCAAACTGAATCGGTTCTCAATGGCTTCGGCTTGGGCCAACAAAACTTCGCGTTTGGGTCGGCTGGGCGTGCGTTGCGCTAGCACCACGGTATTGCCCTCTCGGGTGGGCTTGAAGGCCCACAGCGCGTCTTCACCAAAGGCCTCGGCCATTTTGGACAAACTTTTTTCATAACTGGAAGTTCGCCCAAACAAATTGACAGCCATGGTGCCTTCGTCGGTCAGGAGTGCTCTGCAGTTTTGATAAAAATCAACTGAGTCCAGCACGGGCGCAGCAGCCTCATGGTCGTACAAATCGACATGCAAGATGTCAACGGTACCCTGCCATTCATGGCTCTGAATTTCTTGCGCAGCATCGGCAATGATGACGCGCATGCGTGGGCCATCTTCAGGCAATTTGAACCACCCGCGGCAGGCATGTAGAACGCCTGGATTGAGTTCAATGGCCGTGCAAGTCCACTTCAGTTTTTTATAACAAAACTTGGTCAGGCTGGCGGCGCCTAAACCCAATTGCATGGCATGCCTGCCAGACACCGAAGCGCTTTTTAAAAACAGCAAGCCCGCCATCATTCGCTGCACATACTCAAGCTCTAACTCAAAAGGTTCTTTGATGTTCATGGCACCTTGAATCCAAGGCGTGCCCAGATGCAAATAACGCGAGTTGCCATGCTCAGAAAAGTTCACTTCAGGCAGCTCGATGGCTTTGGATTTTTTAACGGACATAAAAGCTTGAATAGGGACTCGAACTGGAACTCTAGAAAGATCTCAATGAAGGACTCACTGAAAAAATCGATTGAAGACGAGGCAAAACACGCAGCGTGTTGTGCACCGTAGACGCGGCCACATTGCTAAGCGACTCACCCCGCAAATGTGCTAACACAGAGGCAATGCGCGGTAACTCGCTTGGCTCATTTCGGCCTTGCGAAACACCTTCCGATTGTCGCTGTGATTGCGTCTTATAAAGCCAATGCGGCGGAATATCGGGCGCATCGGTTTCTAAAACGATGGCTGTCATTGGCAAGTTGGTAGCAAGTTGGCGCAGTTGCAAAGCTCGGTCGTAAGTCATGGCGCCACCAAAGCCCAGTACAAAGCCCATGTCAATGAAGAACTGCGCTTGTTGCAAACTGCCATTGAAGGCATGCGCAATGCCACCCTGAACCTTGATTTGTCTCAAGCCTTTGAGCAAGGCGTCGGCCGACTTTCGCACATGCAAGATCACCGGCAACTCATAGCGCTTGGCCAATTTCAACTGCGCATGGTAGAAAAATTCTTGCTTGTCGCGCATGGCGGGCTCACACAAGCTTGGGACCCAAAAGTCCAAACCGATTTCACCCAATGCCACCAAACGCGGATCTTTTGCAGTACCTTCAAGATGGCTTGAAAGCGCCTCTTGAAGGTGTTTCTCTAGCAACGCCAAATCGGATTCTTGCGCTTTGGGCACATACAAAGGATGAATGCCCAATGCGTAAGGCTGACCTGTGACACGGGCCAATTGAATCAAGGGCTCAAAGTCTTTGGCTTGAACGGCAGGCATGACACAGGCTGCAAGACCCTGCACTTGCGCACGTTGCAAAACTTCTATGCGATCGTGTGCAAACTCTGGCGCATCCAAGTGGCAATGGCTGTCAATCCACTGCAGGGTCATGGCTTTAGCAAGCCCCTGTCCAAACGCAACACGCGGCTGCAGCGTGAGGCCAAATGTGCGTCGTGTGTCACCACCACAAAGGCGGTTCCTTGGCGCTTTGCGGTATTGAGCATCACATCAAATACGCCCTCTGCAGTCATACGGTCCAAATTGCCCGTTGGCTCGTCGGCCAGCACACAAGCGGGTTGGGTCACCATGGCACGGGCAATGGCCACGCGTTGGCGCTCACCACCCGACAGTTCGGCGGGTCGGTGCCATGCGCGGTGATCTAGGCCAACATGTTCCAACCATTTCATGGCCACTTGCTCAGCCTGAGCGCGTTCGGTGCGTCGAATCCAGAGGGGCATGGCCACGTTTTCTAACGCTGTGAACTCTGGCAACAAATGGTGAAACTGATACACAAAACCCAACAGCTGATTGCGTCTAGCCCCTTGTGCAGCTGCGCCAAACTGAGACCATGCTTGGCCTTGAAGTAAAACCTGCCCTTGTGTGGCTTGGTCCAAGCCCCCCATCAAATGCATCAAGGTACTTTTGCCAGAGCCAGAAGCACCCACAATGGCCACCGTCTCGCCTGCCGCCACCTTGAGATTGACATCTTGCAACACCGACACATTCAGGCCGCCTTCGCTAAAGCGCTTGCTGAGCCCATTGACTTCTAAAACGGCTTGGCTGATTAAGTTATTCATAGCGCAATGCCTCCGCAGGGTTGACCTGGCTGGCACGCCAACTGGGGTAGACCGTGGCCACAAATGACAAGATCAGAGAAATGACCACCACGGGCAGAATGTCACTCATTTGTGGATCACTGGGCATGCGGCTGATAAGGTAAATGTCTTTGGGCAAAAAGCTAGCACGGAACAAAGTCTCTAGTGCAGGCACGATGACATCGATGTTGAAAGCCACCAAAAGGCCCAACAGCATGCCCCCCAAAGTACCGATGATGCCAACCATCGCGCCTTGCACCATGAAAATGCCCATGATGCTTTGCGGACTGGCCCCCAGCGTGCGCAAGATGGCAATGTCGGCTCGTTTGTCCGTAACGGTCATGACCAAGGTGCTGACCAAGTTGAACGCGGCCACAGCCACGATCAAGGTCAGAATAATGAACATCATGCGTTTTTCAACTTGCACCGCAGCAAACCACGTGCGGTTTTGCTGAGTCCAATCGCGAACGGCCATGCCCAAAGGCAACTCAGGCGCCAATTCTCTGGCCACGGCACGTGCTTCGTGCAAATCTTTGATTTTCAAACGAATGCCAGTTGGCCCCTCCAGTCGGAAAATTTTGCCAGCATCAGCGACATGCAACATGGCCAGCGCAGAGTCGTATTCGTAATGGCCAGAATTGAACAAGCCCACCACTTGCATTTGTTTCAGGCGCGGCAAGACTCCGGCAGGCGTGACTTGACCGTTGGGTGCAATGAGCGTAACGGGATCGCCTATGCGCAAGCCCAACTGCCTGGCCAAATCGACGCCCAGAACCACGCCAAACTGTCCTGGTACCAGCGCATTGATGCCCGGCATGCTTTTGTTAAAGCCTTGTGCAGCGACAGACAGATCGACCACGCTGGGCTCCAAAGCCGGGTCGATGCCCCTCACCAAAACGCCTTTCATGTCTTCGCCTCGCGCTAGCAAAGCTTGCGCGGCAATGAAGGGGGCTGCGCCAATGACTTGGGAATTCGCTTTGACCTGTTTCAAGGTACCGAGGGTGTCTTCTAATGCGCCACCATCGGCCGAGATCACCTCAATGTGCGACACCACACTTAACATGCGATCGCGCACCTCTTTTTGAAAACCATTCATGACCGACAACACAATGACCAAGGCTGCCACGCCAAGACCAATGCCTAGCATAGACACCCCCGAAATGAACGAGATAAAGCCATTTCGGCGCGAGGCGCGGCCTGCGCGGGTGTAGCGCCAACCTAAAACCAATTCGTACGGTATTTCGAGTGCCATGCCTTTTTCATTTCTAGCTTGTCATTTCAGACCCGCAACAGGGTGATTGTGTCATCCCTGACAATACGGCCATGAACGACGCTTTGCCACTGACCACCCACTCTGCCCAAGCAGGTCCGCAACATTGGGTCATTGCTTATGCCAGCAGCCATGTTGCGCCACTACAGCAAGCATTGGACACATTGTATTTGCCCCATTTGGAAAAAGTGCTGTCTGGCATGTCATGCATTGCAGAATCCGATCTGGCGCGCGAAAGCACATCTCCACTTTTGCCCCATGAAAATGTGCCAAGCTTTTGGCACCAATACCCTGTTTGGGGCGATGAAGCCCTGATCACCCCCTGCCACTGGCAAGTCGGTATGAACGAAGTCTTGCTGTTGAATCCTGCAGAAATGCAGCTTAGCGCAGAAGAATCCCAGCAGTTGCTGGTCGCCGTCAAACCCTATTTTGAAGAGGATGGCCTGCATCTTTCTTACGAGAGCCCTTTGGTTTGGCGCGCCAAAGGCCAACTGCTCAAAGACATGCCCTTTGCATCTTTGACAAAAGTGTCGGGCCAACACATTAAAGACTGGCTGCCACAAGGCCCCAACGCACGCAGCTTGCAGCGTCTGCAAAGTGAAATACAGATGTTGCTGTACCAGCATCCAGTCAATGACCTGCGAAGTCAACATGGCCGCTGGGCCGTGAATTCATTTTGGGTGCATCGCACCATTGAACAACTTTATCCCGACAACAGCACAACAGCCTTTCACTTGGATCTGCATCAAGCGGCCATGCATGGCAATGCCAAAGAATGGCTGCAGCAATGGCAAGCTTTAGACAAGCGGATGGGCGCAATTCATCTCGCTTCGCCTGACAGCTTGGCGTCCGTCACCTTGTGCAGTGAAACGCACTGGCGTCACTATCGCCCACAAAGTAAATCATGGCTTCAGACCTTGAAGCGCATGGTGTCACCCTTGAAAGTGCAAGCTGAATTGCGTGCACTCACCGCCGGAGTTTCTGCCCCATGAGTTTGCAAATTTTGACGCGCGATGTACCGCCGCGCACGGCCTGGACGCTCGAACAAGCAGGCATTCACCCGCTTCTGTCTAGGCTGTTTGCTGCGCGTGGCATTCAAAGCCCAGACGAACTGGACGATGGTTTGGCCAAATTGTTGCCGCCCAATACATTGAAAGGCACTGAGGCTGCTGCCGTCTTGTTGGCCGATGCCATCGCCGCTCAAAAACGCTTGTGCATTGTGGCCGACTACGATTGCGACGGCGCCACGGCCTGCGCGGTTGGCCTGCGCGGCTTGCGCATGCTGGGCGCCCAGCACGTGAGCTACATCGTGCCCGACCGCGTGGTCGATGGCTATGGCCTCACAGCCCCCATTGCACAACGTGTTCAACAATCGGGCGCAGATGTCTTGATCACCGTTGACAACGGCATCGCCAGCATGGAGGGTGTTACGCAAGCACAAGCCCTGGGTTTGCAAGTCTTGGTAACCGACCACCATTTGCCGGCGGCAACGCTCCCTAGTGCCGATGTGATTGTGAATCCAAACCAGCCTGGTTGCAGCTTTGAAAGCAAAGCCTTGGCTGGCGTAGGCGTGATGTTTTATGTGCTGTTGGCTTTGCGCGCTGAGTTGCGCAAACGCGGCATGTTCACAGCCGAAACGCAACCCAAACTTGATGCACTCTTGCCGTTGGTGGCTTTGGGTACCGTGGCCGATGTGGTCAAACTGGACAACAACAACCGCCGCTTGGTGGCACAAGGTTTAAAACGCATTCGTGCCGGTGCCATGCCTAGCGGCATGTTGGCTTTGTTTAGAGCAGCAGGCCGTGATGCCCGCGTGGCCACCACGTTTGATTTTGGTTTTGCACTGGGGCCTCGCATCAATGCAGCAGGACGCTTGTCTGACATGACCCTGGGCATTGAATGTCTCAGCACCGACGATGCTGCGCGCGCCGATGAGCTGGCAAAGCAGCTCGACAGCATCAACCGGGAGCGCCGAGACATTGAAGGCGACATGCGCGAGCAAGCCATGGAAATTGCCGAGTCATTGATGGACGAGAGTGAAGAACCACCGCCTGCCATTTGCGTCTTCGACCCCGACTTTCATGAAGGTGTGGTGGGCATTGTGGCCTCGCGCATCAAGGACAAATTTCACCGGCCCTGCTTTGTGTTTGCGGCCAGCAACGCACCAGGCAAAGAACACGAACTCAAAGGCTCGGGTCGCTCTATTCCTGGCTTTCATTTACGCGACGCTCTCGACCTGATGGTCAAGAAGCACCCTCACCTCTTGCTGCGGTTTGGCGGTCATGCCATGGCAGCAGGCTGCACCATTGAAGAAGAACATTTGGAATTGTTTGAAGCCAGCTTCATGGAAGTGGCTGCACAGCTTTTGTCACCGGCCACCTTGCAACGCAAATTAGAAACGGATGGTCCTTTGGAGGGGCAATATCGCCGCGTAGAGTTTGTCGACGTGATGCACAAAGAGGTCTGGGGCCAAGGCTTTGCACCGCCAGTGTTCAGCGACGAGGTGGAAGTCGTGTCACAACGTCTGGTGGGCGAAAAACATTTGGCCTTGAAACTCAAACACCAAGGCCAGCCTGTCGATGGCATTTGGTTTGGGCGTATCGAGCCATTGCCTGCGAGGGTGAAGTTGGCTTACCGCTTAGATGTAGACGAATGGCAAGGCCAAAAACGTGTTCGCTTTATGGTGGAAGCGGCAGAACTTTAAGGCTGATGCGCAGTGCATTGAATGCGCGACAGCTTTAAAGCAAGGTCATGCGTGTTTGGCTTGAAGCGCCTTGAGTACTGCAGGCGACACCAGGCCTTCAACGCGACCTCCAAGCGCAGAGATTTCGCGCACCAAGGTGCTGCTGATGTGCTGTACCGATGCACTGGTGTGCAAAAAGATGGTGTCCACTTCGGGGGCCAAATGGCGGTTCATGCCGGCCATTTGTGTTTCGTAGTCGTAATCTGTGACCGAGCGCAAACCACGCACAATGACGCGTGCACCCTGACTGTGGACAAAATCACAGAGCAAACCGTTGAATGACACCACCTCGACGTTGCCAAAGTCTTGCGTCACTTCTTTGGCCAAGGCCAAGCGCTCGTCCAAGCTGAACACGGTTTTTTTATGGTGGGCTGCCGCCACAGCCACCACCACTTTGTCAAACATTTGCGCAGCGCGATACACCACATCTTCATGACCCAGGGTGATGGGGTCGAAGGTTCCAGAATAAACAGCTGTGACTGAGCGACTCATGTGAACTCCTGATCAATGAGGGGCATTATCCCTCGACGGGGCGCTGCAGCAAATGGGCGTGCACAGCACCAGCCTTCATGTACTTGACGAGCTGCAAGCCGCAGGCAGCCAGCGCTTGTGCCTGCCAAGCCAGGGGCGCCTCCAAATAAACCCAGCCGCCTGGCACCAAGGCATGCGCAGATGCGAGCAAGGCTTTCTCAAAATGAGAACTTTCAAAAGGCGGATCTAAAAAGATTGCATCCATGCTATTGGGTGCCAAACGCTGAAGCGCCATCATGGCATCACCCTTTTGAACTTGAACCGCCGCAGCAGACAAGCGCTTTTGGGTCTCACTTAACAAGCCTACCAATTGGGCATCTTGCTCCAGCATGAGAACCGACTTGGCCCCGCGTGATGCCGCTTCAAAACCTAGCGCACCTGTACCCGCAAAGGCATCAACACAACGCCAATCGGTCAGATCTTGGCCCAACCAATTGAACAAAGTTTCACGGACACGGTCTGGTGTGGGTCGCAATCCGGGCTTGTCGATGACTTTGATTTTGCTGCGTTTCCACTGGCCACCAATGATGCGCAACTCGTGTGAGGGGGAACCTGTCACCGGCTTGGCGACTGGCGTTGACTTGTTGAGGGGTTTGGTTCTCATAGGACGCAAGCTTAACGGCTTGAAGCAGGCCAGCTGAAGCTGCCCTCAAAAAAACACCCCCGAAGCTCATTCAGCCATGCTTTTTTGAGTCAGGCTTGAGATTTACTTAGAATGAGCGCCTAGCCTACGCCCATTTATGTTCAGTTTCTTTCGCTCCAAACCCAAACCAGACGCCGCTGAAGCGCCCACGACCGCGCCCAAAATGCAGGTCACAACGCAGGTCACGCCGGCTGCGCAAGTGGTTTCAGTGCCCGAAGACAGCGCTGAAGCTGCCGGCAAACCTCGCCAATCGTGGCTGAGCAAACTCAAAGCGGGTCTGCGCAAAACAGGCGGCAGCATTGCTGCTGTTTTCACAGGAACGCAAATTGACGATGCGCTTTACGAAGAGCTAGAAACCGCGTTGCTCATGGCCGATACCGGTGTCAAAGCCACCGAATTTTTACTCAATGATTTGAAAGCCCGCGTCAAAGCGTCCAAAGCCACTGAGCCTGCAGCCGTCAAAGCGTTGTTAATTGATGCCATCACCGACATGTTGATGCCGCTTCAAAAGCAGTTGCGCATTGGCGATCAAAAACCCATGGTCTTGATGGTGGCCGGCGTCAATGGCGCCGGCAAAACCACGTCCATAGGCAAACTGACCCACCACTTGGCCGACCAAGGCGCCAGCGTCTTGCTGGCCGCCGCCGATACCTTTCGCGCAGCGGCCCGAGAGCAACTGGCCGTTTGGGCTCAGCGCAATACGGTAGAAATCATCAGCCAAGAAGGCGGCGACCCAGCAGCTGTGAGCTTTGATGCCGTGTCTGCCGGCAAGGCACGTGGCCGTGATGTGGTGCTGGTAGACACCGCCGGCCGATTGCCCACCCAACTGCACCTGATGGAAGAGTTGAAAAAAATCAAGCGTGTGGTGCAAAAAGCCGACTCACAAGCTCCGCACGAAGTGCTTTTGGTGATCGATGGCAACACCGGTCAAAACGCACTCACTCAAGTGAAAGCCTTTGATGAAGCCTTGGGCCTGACGGGCCTGATCGTGACCAAATTAGACGGCACGGCCAAAGGCGGCGTGCTGTGTGCCATCGCCCGCGAAAAACCCATCCCGGTTTATTTCATTGGCGTGGGCGAGCAACTCGACGACCTGCAAACCTTCGATGCGCACGAATTTGCGCAGGCTTTGCTCAGCTAAAACGCTCAGGGCTGAAGGGCGCAGGGTTGATGCTGGTGCTTTCTGCCGCCATTAACTCAGCCAACAAAACGCCTGTACCCGGCCCCGTGCTAAAGCCAATGTGCTGATGCCCAAACGCCAACCACAGGCCAGGGCATTGGGGCATCTCTCCAATCACTGGGCGGCTGTCGGGTGTGGTGGGTCTTGAGCCCATCCAATCTGAGCCAGCGACAGATTCCTTGAGGGGAATCACACGCCGAACGGCATTTTCTGCAGCTTCCAATTGCGCCAAGTTGGGCGCCGCATCACGCGCTGCCAACTCGACGCCAGTGGTCATTCGAAACTCGGTTTGACCTTCTGCATTAAGCATGGGTGAGATCACATAAGCACCTGCGGTATCGTAAACAGGGCGCTGCAAGCTCACACCTGGCACAGGCTTGAAGTGCCGGTGATACCCGCGCTCGAAAGCCATGTGCGCGTTGAACTGTGAGGGCAACTGGCTGGCCTGCAACAAACTCTCCGACCATGGCCCCAGAGCCACCACCAAATTCGCAGCCCAATGTGACTCACCTTTTGCGTCTTGCCATTGCCAACCATGCGGTTGACGCTGTAAGGCACGCACCCCATTTTGCTGAATGACGCCACCCAAACTCGCAAACTGATTTGCATACGCTTTGACAACTGCGCCAGGATTGTCGACAGACGCAGCATCCTTGATCCAGAGTGCATGCGCAAATTGCGCAGCCAAATGTGGCTCTAAAGCTTGAATCTCTGGCCCCTGCAGCGCTTCAGATGCCACTGAAAAGTTGTTCAAAATGTCGCGCGAAAAAGCACTGGCCTCCCACGCCGCAGTCGACTCGAACAACCACAACCAACCATTTTCACGCAGACGCGTGTCTTGATTGGTTTGAGCCAGCCATGCTTTGTGAGTTTGAGAAGAGAGCTGTATCAAGCCATCTAAAGCCACCGTGGTGATGTCAAAGCTCTGGCGTCTAGCGTGCCATAAAAATCGCCACATGAAATGCCAATGCACCATGGCACTGGGGCGCACATGCAAACCTGGCCCGGGCTTTGACAGCATGCGTGGCAAATTTTGCAGCAAGCCCGGCCGATTGAACGGCAACAAAGAACTGCGCGACAAGACCCCCGCGTTGCCTGCAGACGTTTCTTCGCCGGGTCCGCGTTTGTCCACCAAAGTGACATGCCAACCCTTGGCTTGCAAAGCCAAGGCGCAAGAAACACCGACCATGCCTGCACCTAGCACCGTGACATGTCGACTGGTTTCTTCAAAATTCATGTGCTTATTTTGCTTGAAATTACGGGCGTGAAAACGAACTAGGTGGCGCTCATTTGGGTGAGTCGCATTCTGTTCACCTGCAGGTTTACAGTCCCGCCTTAGGCCTTTATAGTGTTTTCACTTGTATGCAACATGGTAGTCCCCTGCCCACTCGCCAATGACCCGTTCTCGAAAATTGCTGATCGCCTTGCTGCTGTTGTCCGCCTTGTTGGGCCTCGGCTATGCCAATCGAATGTTGCTGCTGCAATATAGCTTGGGCTGGTACACCGACTGGAAAAATCCAAGATCAGCACCCCAAGACATTGCATGGACAGAGGGCCCCACAGAAGCCAAACAATCACCTGATCTGCGCCCCCCCAACATCATCGTGATTTTGGCCGACGACTTGGGCATCAACGATGTCACCTTGCACGGTGGTGGTCGCGCAGCAGAAGGCGTGTCGACGCCGCATATCGATGGCATTGCCAAAGCTGGCGTGAGCTTCAACCAAGCCTATGCAGGCAGTGCTGTGTGCACTGTGTCCAGGGCTGCCTTGCTGACAGGGCGCTATCCATGGCGCTTTGGCGTCGAGTTCACCCCCACGCCGGGCCAAATGGCGCGCGTGGCTGGCACGCTTTACACCAATCCCAAAAACCTTTACCCAGCCAATGTCGACCATGACAAAGCCAAGGGCACACCACAATTTGATCAATTGGGCATGCCGCCGTCAGAACAAACAACAGCTGAGCTTCTCAAAGCACGTGGTTATCACAACATTCACATTGGCAAATGGCACTTGGGCAGCACCCCCGAGATGCGGCCCAACAATCAAGGCTTTGACGAAAGCTTGTTCATGGAAAGTGGCTTGTATTTGCCTGTCAACGATCCACGCTCCGTCAACTCTAAGCAAGACTTTGATCCCATCGATCGTTTTTTGTGGCCCAACATGCGCTTTGGTGTGAGCTACAACGGCGGCAAGTGGTTTGAACCCAAGCGCTACCTCACAGACTACTTTACCGACGAAGCCGTGGCCGCCATTGGCAAAAACAAAAATCGTCCGTTCTTCATGTACTTGGCGCACTGGGGTGTTCACACGCCCTTGCAAGCCAGCAAAGAAGACTACGACGCCTTGCCCCAAATCAAAGACCATCGCCGCCGCGTGTATGGCGCCATGATTCGATCCGTCGACCGGAGTGTGGGGCGCGTCATGCAAGCCCTGAAAGACAACGGACTCGATCAAAACACCTTGGTCATTTTCTCGAGCGACAACGGTGCACCGGGCTACATTGGCATCCCAGATGTGAACCAGCCTTACCGCGGTTGGAAATTGACATTTTTTGAAGGCGGCTTGCGCGTACCAACTGCCATGCAATGGCCTGCCCAAATTGCTTCGGGCCAACAATTTAACCAGCCAACATCCCACATTGACTTTACGCCCACCGTGATTGCTGCAGCCGGCGGCCAAATGCCCAAAGATCGCAGCATCGATGGCGTGAATTTGTTAACCGCCTTGAAGCCCGCAAATGCAACTTCTCAAAGCGCAAAGTCAACGCCCTTGCCTACTCGCCCACTCTTTTGGCGAGACGGAGAAATGCGTGCCGTCCAAGTCAATCAATGGAAACTCATTCACTCCCACAAACCAAACAAAGATTTTCTCTTTGATTTGAAATCAGACCCTACCGAGAAAAATAATTTGGCAGCCACCAACCCTGCCAAGTTGCAAGAGCTCAGCGCTTTGTTGGCCTCACATCACAAAGGCATGGCAGAGCCGCTCTGGCCTAGCTTCATCGAGATGCCAATTTTCATCGACAAGACACTAGACCAAGTGCAAAGCAAAGAAGATGAATACACCTATTGGTACAACTGAAGGCCACCGGTGAAAGCGCGTCATTATGGGTTGCTGGGCAGTGGCGTTTTGGCATTGGCCATAGCCATTGGTTGGTATGCCTTCAGTTCACCTTTTGGCGCCAGCAAAGCGCCTGTCAAATTGACTGCCCAATCGACTGGCAAATTGCAATGTGATCTGCCGGCGCCCGATGCAGCTTCACCTCATCCAGGCATGGTCTGGGTGCCAGCAGGCAAGTTCGACATGGGCGACTCGGTTTACACCGAAGAAAAGCCTGTGCGCAATGTCGAAGTCAAAGGCTTTTGGATGGACCGCACCGAAGTCACCAACCAAGAATTTGAAGCCTTTGTCAAAGCCACGTCTTATGTCACCGTGGCTGAAAGACCTGTCGATCCCAAGTACCACGCTAGCTTGCCAGAGACCATGCGCCAAGCCGGTGCCGTGGTTTTTAAAATGCCAGACAAACTGACCCAAGGCGATGATCCTCGGCAGTGGTGGCAATACATCCCAGGCGCCAATTGGCGTCATCCGGCCGGCCCCACTTCCAATATTGCGCAGCATGGTCACTTTCCTGTTGTTCACATTACCTACGAAGATGCTCTGGCATATGCCAAGTGGAAGGGTCACTCGCTGCCTACAGAAGCGCAATGGGAGTGGGCTGCACGAGCAGGCGCCAAAGAATTACCCAGTCAACACGATCAGCCCGCCCACGCCAACACGTGGCAAGGCATCTTCCCCACAGCCAACTCCAATGAAGACGGATTTGCAGGTCTCGCACCCGTGGGCTGCTACGGCGCCAATGCTTGGGGATTGTTTGACATGGTTGGCAATGCTTGGGAACTCACCGCCGATGTGTTTGTTGCAGAACGCAGTGCAGCCAACTCAAGTCAAGGTGAAGGGAAAGGTCAGGGGCTTGACCCCGATGCCGCTCAAAAACCACCCAATTTCAAATCAGGCACACCGCAAGCACGCGTGATCAAGGGCGGCTCATTTTTGTGTGCCCCCAACTATTGCATGCGATACCGTGCAGGCTCTCGGCAGCCACAAGAAGAAGATTTGGCGGTTAGCCACCTTGGATTTAGAACCATCCGGCAGCCCTGAGCGAAGGAAGCAAACACGTGCCTCAATTGAAGTTTGTGCTTAAAAAATTTTTACTGATCGCACTCAGTGTTTTGATGCTGTTGGCCGCATTTGTAATGGCCTTCAAAGACAAAATCAGCTTAGGCGCCGAAGCGTTTTTGTATGGCTATCCCTTGGTCATCATGGAGGTCACACGTGTGCACAGCAGCCACTCCATTGGCCCTGAAAACCAACTACGCCGAGTCCGTCAATTTCCAGATGCTTCTTTCAAAGATGTGGTTCGGCCCAATGTCGACACCCTGTACACCACCGCTTTCTTCAGCATGAAAGAAGGTCCTTGGGTGTTTGAGATGCCAGCCAATTCAGAACGTTATGAATTGATGCCGTTCATGGACGCTTGGACCCATGTGTTTGCTTCGCCGGGCACGCGCACCAGCGGTTCCGAAGCAGCTACTTTTTTGTTGGTTGGTCCCAGCTGGCAAGGTGATGTGCCAAATGGCATGACCTTGCTCAGATCCCCCACCGACATGGTCTGGCTGATTGGCCGCACGCAAACCAATGGCACTGCAGATTTTGAAACGGTGCACCGCTTACAAGATCGACTGCATCTGAAAAAACTCTCAAGCAGTGGCAAGACAGAAAAGCCTTCGCCATGGCAAGCAAGTAGCGCAGCATCTACACCACCCATCGTTCAAATGCGCAACATGGGTATCTCTGAATTCTTGAATCGCCTGATGGCCTTGATGGTCGACAACCCGCCCTTCGCGGCAGATGCGCCTTTGCTCAAGCGCATGGCGGGTGCAGGTTTGGTGCCGGGGCAGGCCGTGCATTTGCAAGGACTCGATTTGGCAAGCTTTGCTTTGGGCAGATGGATTGCACATTTCAAAGTTCAGCAAGCCTTAAGCAACAAAGCCAAGGACGGTCGATGGACCACACCGCCAATGAATCTAGGCGCCTATGGCACCGACTACAACACTCGGGCAGCAGTGGCCATGGTGGGCTTAGGCGCCAATTTGCCGCAAGATGCGACGTACCCCAATACCAACTTAGACCATCAAGGAAATACCTTGTCCGGCAAACACAGCTATCGTCTGCACTTTAATGCGCAGGCGCTTCCGCCTGTGAAGGCTTTTTGGTCTGTAACAGCCTATGGTGCCGACGAATTTTTAATCGAGAACCCCATCAAGCGATATGCATTGGGCGACAGGGATGCACTGCACTACAACGCAGATGGCTCTTTGGACATTTGGATACAAGCGCAAGCGCCCAAAGAAGCGCAACGACATACCAATTGGCTGCCAGTTCACCCCGACAAACCTTTCTTGCTTAACGCAAGGCTGTATTGGCCCAAAGAGGACGCACTTCAAGGGCGCTGGCAAATGCCTGCTGTTGAACGCCTTGACTGACCTGCATCAGTTAACTTGTTTGGCCACCAAGTAATGTGAAATCAAGGTGCGCAAATAAGCGCGAATATTGGGTGGATTAACGGGCCGACTCAAGGCCTGAAAACCACCGGCAATGGCCAAGTACAACAAGGCAGCCAAGTCTCTGGCTTTGTTGGTATCTTTGACCAGTACCAAAAATTTTGATTGAAATAAATCCATGCGGTTTGCATCGACTTCCACAAGCAACTGCGCAGCTTCTTCATGATGATGGCTGAACGCCCGCATGTGCTGTTCAAAGCGCAGATTTTCTAATTCAGAGCCTGCCTGAAGAAAAGCGGCATCGACCACAAAATCTAAATCTTTGAGGGCATCGCCGCTTTGCTGAGATTTCAGCTTGGCGTCTAAGTCTAGTTGCGCCAATTTCCAGCGCATGAGCAAACTGCCAATCAGGTCTGCATGGTCGGTGAAGTGCCAGTAAAAACTGCCCCGTGTGACCTTGAGTTTTTCGGCCAAAGAAAGCACCTTGACGTTGTCAAAGCCGCCTTCCACCACCGCCTTGAAGGCCTCATCTAACCAATCGTCTCGCGAGAGTCGAGTTGCTTCATTCGACATCGAATTTCTTATTTTCATGAATGGATTGTGAACGTCTAGCGAAAACCCTAAACAAGAATCATCATTGCTGTGCTAGAGTGAAATGTCAATACACATGTGTACTGACTAACCCCTACATTAATGGAGACCCCCATGACCCGTTCCATGCACAAAGCAAAGTCCCAGTCCCTCGTTCTTGCCTCATTGCCATGGATCAGCCTGCTGGCATGCGGCTTCAACGCACAAGCTGCAGAAAGCTACAAGCTGCGCCAAGCGCCTGTTGGCGCTTTTGGAGGGGAGATTGCAGCCTCGGCAGACAATCCAGGCTTCTTTGGTACGGTCAGCCTGACGCAATTGCAAATTTACAAAATTGCCGATGCAGCAGGCAACAACGTGGCACCTGCACCAGTTGCCCCTATTCAGTTGAATCCTGCATTGCCCTACAAAGTTGCCTTTCCAGCAGGCAGCTTGGCTTTTAACCAAGATCAAACACAGCTCAATGTGGTGGGTGGCTACCTGACCGAAAGCACTTACGGCCATGGCCATGTGGCATTTGCCGTCAATGTTCCCTTTATTCAACAAAAGCGCAGCTTTGTCGTCACACAGCCAGCAGGCACATTAACGCCAGCAGCCACCGTGCCGCCCTTAAGCCCTGCCATCGTGGGCCAACTCAATGCTGGTGCTGCACAAGCCAATGCTGTCGTGCAAGCCAAAATTTTGGCAGCGGGTGCCAATCAAAATCTTGAAACTTCGGGTGTGGGCGATACCGAATTGTCGACCGTTTGGGTGCGTCACGCCGACCGCCTGAAAGTGGCAGCGGGCGTGTCCTTGTTTGTGCCCACAGGCTCTTACGATAAAAATCGTGGCCCCAATCCTGGCTTTGGCGACTTCTACACATTGCGCCCTGGCGTGGCCGTCACTTACAACCTGAACCCCAAACATACTGATGCATCGTGGGATTCTGGCGTCACCATTGCCGGCCGTGTGTCTTATGGCATCAACACACGCAACAAAGCAACCGATTACAAAAGCGGCAACTTCATTTATGGTGAAGGCGGCATCGTCAAGGTCTCTGGCGACTGGGCATATGGTTTGAATGTTTTCACCATTCAACAAATTTCAGACGACACAGGCAGCGGCGCAACATTGGGTGGCAACCGCTACAAAACCAATGGCTTTGGACCCTTTGTGTCATTCAAGCTGCCAGGTAAAGATGCCGGTATCAATGTGCAATACAGCGACAACTTTGGTGGCCGCAATGCCATCGTGGTCAAGTCACTCCAAGCACGATTTGTCAAAGCTTGGTGAGTCGCTGCTTGAAAACACACATGGATTTTTAACATTGACACATAGCAATGTCTTTTAGAAGTCTTAAAAGTTGGCTGATGCCCGTCATCAGTCAACGCTTTTTGTCTCGCGAAAGACTCACGGCCTTGCGCCTCAAAGCAGAGCAAAAACGTCAAGCCCAAAGCCGCCCACACGTTCTGCACTTTTTTCACCAAACTGACGATCCTTATTCGCAACTCTTGGCGCAAGCCATTCCGCAGTTGCAAGCGCGCTATTCGGTTTCTGTCTTGCAACACGTGGTCAGTGCACCCGATGACTCTGCGGTGCCCGAGCGCGAAAAACTCAAAGCCTACAGCCAAATTGATGCACAGCGTTTGGCTGAACAATATGCGTTGCGCTGGCCAATCGCGCCTGAAGCGGTTCACGCACCCAAACCTTCCCAAGAATCTCTGCTAGCGTCGCATCGCTTGCGAAAAAAATGGGGCCACTACCTCAGTGGCATGATTTATTACGAAGGGGAGTGGTATTGGGGCATCGACCGCTTGCACCACCTCGAATCGCGACTGACTGATTTGGGCCTTTGCACCCTCAAACAAAATCACCGCCAGCAACGCATAGCGCCCCTGTTTGAGACCCCTCAATACCAAACCCTAAACCATGTGCCAGAAGGCACCAGCATCGATTTTTACTTTTCACTTCGCAGCCCCTACTCGGCCATTTGTGCAGCCAAGGTTTTTAAGTGGGCCCAACAAAACGGTGTTCAAGTGAATTTGAAATACGTGCTGCCCATGGTCATGCGTGGTTTGCCCGTACCTGTCGAAAAAAGAAAATACATCAGTCTCGATGCAGCACGTGAAGCCCACGTTCAGAAAGTTGCGTTTGGAAGGCTGAATGATCCCGTGGGCAAGCCCACCGAACGCGGTTTGGCACTCATTCCATTTGCGCAAATGAACCAATTGGCAGAGGCCTACATTCAATCCTTCATGCAGGGCGTATGGTCTGAGGGCTTGGACGCCGGAACCGATGCACACCTCAAGATCATTGTGGAACGGGCTGGCTTGAATTGGGCTGCAGCCAAAGACATTTTGCAAAGCAAAGCCAACGACACCCTCTGGCGCTCTGTTGCAGAGCAAAACAGGCAAGCCCTTTCGGCCTTGGGCCTGTGGGGTGTCCCTTCGTTTCGATACGAAGAGACGGCCGTGTGGGGACAAGACCGGTTTTGGGTCATTGAAAAAGCCATGCGCGCTCAATTCGAATCACTGTCAACGCCTTAAGCCATGTCTATTTTCAGCAGCACCCGCCATGCTTGTCTCGTCAGTTTGGCCATCCTTTCATTGGCGCTCAGCACGCCCGTTTGGGCCAAGCGTCCCAACATTGTGGTGATGTTGGCCGACGATTGGGGCTACAGCGATGTGGGTGCTTTTGGCAGCGAAATTCAGACGCCACACTTAAACCAACTGGCGCAAAACGGCACGCGTTTTTCAAATTTCCACGTCACTGCTTCTTGCTCTCCCACGCGCTCGATGTTGCTCACCGGCGTCGACAACCATTTGAATGGCGTTGGCAACATGCGCGAAACCATTCCTCAATCGCATATCGGGCGTGCAGGTTATTTGAGCGTCTTGAACCAACGCGTGGTCTCGGTGGCCAACTTGTTGCAAGACCAAGGCTATCGCACCTATGCGGCTGGCAAATGGCATGTTGGCAAAGAGCCTCACAACCTGCCACCAGCGCGCGGCTTTGACCGCTCCTTGGTAATGGGTGACAGTGGCTCGGACAATTGGGAAACAGGCAAGCTCTACTTAGACCTCACCGACAAAGTCTATTGGTACGAGAATGGCAAAGAAGCCCAAATGCCCAAGACGTTTTACTCCTCAGAGTTTTATGTCTCCAAAACACTCGAGTACTTGAAGGCCGACGCCAAGTCTGACAAGCCATTTTTTGCCTATGTGGCATTTCAAGCCAACCACATCCCCCTTCAGGCCCCCCAAGAATTCATCGACAAATACAAAGGGCGCTACAACGCGGGTTGGGATGCACTGCGACAAGAGCGACGCAACAAAGCCATTGAACTGGGCTTGGTGCCACCCAACACGCCCATGGCGCCTTTGCCCAGTACCCACGTTGCTTGGGACTCGCTCAGTGCACAAGACAAGGCCTATCAAGCACGGCGCATGGAGGTTTATGCCGCCATGGCAGAAGCCATGGACCACCACATTGGCCGTCTTATGTCGCACCTCAAACAAACAGGTGAATACGACAACACCGTGTTTGTTTTTCTTTCGGACAATGGCGCAGAAGCCTCCGACCCTTATGCCTTGGCTGTGGGGCGTTGGTGGTTAGACCGAAATTACAACCGCGACATCGATCGGCTGGGCAGTCCTGGGGCATACAGCATCATTGGCCCCAATTGGGCAAGCGCTGCCACAGCGCCCTTAAGCACCTATAAATTTTTTGCTGGCGAAGGTGGCATCAGAGTGCCATTGATCATCTCAGGCGTTCCGTCTGCTGCCAAACAAAGCATTCAATCCAGCCTGACGCACATCAGTGATGTGGTGCCTACGCTGCTCGAATTGGCCGGTGTACAGCACCCTGGCACCTCCTACAAAGGTCAAACCATTTATCCCTTAACGGGTCACAGTTTGTTGCCAGTGATGCAGGGCAAAGCTACACGTGTACGAGGGCCAGAAGAAGTTTTGGGCTACGAGTTGTCGGGCAACCGGGCGGTGTTCAAGGGCGACTACAAATTGCTCAGCAACTTGGCCCCCGTGGGCGATGGTCAATGGCACTTGTACAACATTGTCAAAGACCCAGGCGAGACGCAAGACCTTCAGCATGAAATGCCAGAGTTGTTCAAGAGCATGCAAAACGATTACGCCAAATGGGCCAAGGCCAATGGCGTGCTGCCCATGCCTGAAGGATACGACCCGATTCGCCAAGTCATCATCAACTCCTTGATTTTTGTCTACTGGCCAAGGTACCAATGGCACTTGGCAGCCTTGGGGTTGGTGTTGCTGCTGGTTGCGGTTTGGTTATGGCGACGCAAGCGCTAAGCGGCTACTTTCCAAGTCCTTGGCCATGCGAAGACGCTGGCCCAGCTCGACTGCAAGTACCTCACCAAACACAAGGCTTGAATCTTCAAGCACAAGACAGCCTGCAATGCACCTCGCGTCGAACGCAAGTCTCGACCATGACGGTGCTGGGCGAACCGGGTGAAGTATTTTTGCTGACGCACGCAGTCGTCAGGTCGCATCTAGGGCTGCCCACCACGTCGAGGGTGCACGCCATCGATCCAGTCACTTTGAAAACACGTTTTCAATCGCCCCCATTGCCCGGTGGCCCCATGTGGCCAGGCGGCATGGCGGTTCTCGCCAACGGTATGCTGTTGGTGGTGTATGGCAGGTACGCGCATCTGCTCAACCGTCAATGCGAATTGCACAAGTCGCAACAACTGCCTGTGAATGCGGCCTACAACAGCTTTGTGGTGTTGCAAAACGGCTTGGTGGTCACCAAAAATTTGTCGAGCACAGCACCCGCACAGCTGAGTGTCTTGAACCCCGACACACTTGATTTCGCGTCAGCCACAACAACATGTCCAGAACCTTCCATTGCGCGACTCAGTGCACAAGGCAATACGGTGTATGTCATGGGCATCACAAGCGTCATCCGATACCACTGGAACGATGCAGCGCAATGTTTGATGCAAGATGTGCATTGGACGTGCCACTACTTAAAAGATGCACCTCAAAGTTATGCATGGGACATGGTCTTGACTGCCGAAGATGCATGGTTCATGGACAACGGCGCGCACAACTACCGCCTCAGCATGCTCGGCGCTGGACTGAACGATGCGCCCAATCGATTGCATCGTGTTGCCTTGCATGATTCAAGTTCGCACCAGCATTGGCAGGTCAGTGGCGTCAAGGGTGGCGCCATTACCAATCCGCCGTTGGTCGATGTCTTGCGCCAAATTGTGGTGGCCTACGACTCTGCCAATCGCCATTTAAAAGCTTGGCGCATCATTCGACACGCAAGCCATGGCACCGACGTTGAGCTTCAAGAGTTATGGCATTTGTCACAATTTGGTGCTGCAAGCCACATGCTGCTATTTGCAGACACAGGCGAACTCTGCGTTAATGACTACCAGCGCTTCAATGAACAAGTGGTTATTTTGGACATTGAAACGGGCCAAGAAAAATTCCGTGTTCGCACGGGCGGCTTGATGCAAGGCGTGGTGTTTCCCAGCGCAGGCTGGCAACGCGACATTTACTGGTCCTCTATGGACCGACTCACACGGATTCACATTGCCCCCCATGTCTAAAACAATTCTCATTACAGGCGCGGGCACCGGCATCGGCAAAGACACCGCTTTTGCGCTGTCTAAGCGCGGTCACCGCATCTTGGCAACAACCCAAACTGACGCACAAGCAGAAGCTTTGAAACATGCGGCCCATGCACAAGGCCTGCAACTTGAAGTGTTTAAATTAGACATCACAGTTGAACAAGATAGAGAACTGCTGTCGCAGCACTCTGTTGATGTGCTCATCAACAATGCCGCCCTTGGCGAATCGGGCTCATTGGCCGAAGTGGACATGCAACGCGTTCGCCATTTGTTTGAAGTCAATTTATTTGCCACCCTAGAGCTCACACAAGTGGCCCTCAAACAAATGATTCAACGCCAAAGTGGTACCGTGCTGTTCATCAGCTCTATTGCAGGGCGCGTTCCCATGCCTTTCTTAATGCCGTACAGCATGAGCAAATTTGCGCTGTCGGCTGCAGCCGCTGGTTTGCGCGCAGAAATGGACCAACTCAAAAAGAACGTTCACATTACCGTCATAGAACCAGGCGCCATTCACACTGGGTTTAACCAAGCCATGACCAACAGCAAATACGCATGGATGGGTAAGACGTCTTACTTCGCACACCAAGCGGAGGCCATGAAGAAACAAGAACGGAGAACCTTTGATTGGCTAGAGGCTAAAAACACCGATGCCATCGTGCAGGCCATTGTCAAAGCATCGGAAGCCAGCAGACCTAGGCTGCGTTATGTGGCGCCATGGATTCAAGGTTTGGGTGTCCGCTTGGCCAGAATATTTGGAGTTTGAACATGCGCTTGAAAAAAACTGCCATTGCCTTGACGGTCCTAGGCTTGCTTGCAGCCAGTATTTACTTGGCACGCGCACCCCTCAGTGTGGCCATTGCCAAACGTGTGGCTGCACAACGTCTTGCCAGCGATCCTCTGCGTGACTTGCCCGACGGCTTGCACGTGGCCATCTGTGGCGCGGGCTCGCCCATGCCAGACGACAAGCGAGGCGGCCCATGCACTCTGGTCATTGCTGGCCAACAGATGTTTGTATTTGACGCCGGCAACACCAGCGCGCGCAACATCAACAAAATGGGCTTCAATGCCGGCAAAATTGATCGTATCTTTCTGACCCACTTCCATTCAGATCACATCGATGGGTTGGGCGAGTTGATGTTGCAACGCTGGGTCTCCAATTCCAATGCTGAGCCTGTCAAAGTGCATGGCCCGAAAGGTGTGGAAACAGTGGTGAATGGGTTCTTGCAAGCCTACAGCCTCGATCGTGGATATCGCGTTGCTCATCATGGCGAACATGTTCTACCCAATGCTGGGTTTGGCGGTATACCGCAATCATTTGATGTGCAAGAAGACAAGGCCACGGTCGTCTTTGAAAACGCAGACACGCGCATCACCGCTTTCAGCGTGTCGCATGCACCTATCCATCCGGCCGTGGGCTATCAAATTCGATACAAAGATCGCAGCATGGTGATCAGTGGCGACACCACCCCGTCTGCCAATGTGCTGCGTGAGTCGCAAGGGGTCGATTTACTCGTACACGAGGCCATGTCTACCGAACTGATGACCCTGCTGCAAGATGGCGCGCAAGAAGCCAAGCGCGGCAAATTAGAGCAACTCATGAAAGATATTCTGAACTATCACACCACTCCCCAAGAAGCCGCCACCATTGCTCAAAAAGCTCAGGTTGGGTTTTTGCTGTTCAACCATGTGGCACCGCCACTGCCTTTGCCTGGTTTGGTCGATGTGTTTGTGAAGGGCACCTCCGACATTTTCAAAGGCAATATTCAAGTAGCCAAAGATGGTGACGTGTTGAGCATGCCTGCGGGTCAAAAAATCATTCAAACCAGCACTCGCTGAAAAAGGCTTCTATGCGCACACTTCCCACAGTGAATGACTTTCTTCGCACGCCAGAAGATCGATTTCAGAACCTGCCCGACTTTCCCTATCAACCCCACTACACCCTAGTGGGAGGCCTGCGCGTGGCACACATTGATGAGGGCCCTAAAGACGGTCCTGTGGTGCTGTTGATGCATGGCGAACCTGCTTGGTCATTTTTGTATCGCAAGATGATTCCCGTATTGGTGAAGGCTGGCTTTCGTGTCCTGGTACCCGACCAGGTGGGATTTGGCCGCACCGACAAACCTGTGAACAAAGCAGACTACACCTACGACAACCATGTGCAATGGATGAGCGCTTGGCTTGAAGCCCAAAACGTCAGTGGCATCACCCTCTTCTGCCAAGACTGGGGCTCGTTGATTGGACTGCGCATGGTGGCCGAAATGCCCGAGCGCTTTGACCGCATTGCACTCAGCAACGGCGGCTTGCCCACAGGCAAAGAAAAGATACCGGCTGCTTTTCACATTTGGCGCGCTTTTGCCATGTACAGCCCCTGGTTTCCCATTGGCAAAATTGTGCGTGCAGGTTGTGCACAAGGCCTGAACGATGCAGCAGTGGCGGCCTATGATGCGCCTTACCCTAGCAGCCGATACAAAGTAGGAGCGCGTGTTTTTCCAACCTTGGTGCCCATTCATCCCCAAGACCCTGCACGCGAAGCCAACGAGCGTGCTTGGGATTTGTTCAAGAATTGGCACAAGCCTTTCATCACACTGTTCAGCACGCGCGATCCGGTGACCAAAGGCGGGCAAGTGATGTGGCAGAAAAAAGTGCCTGGGGCAACGGGGCAGAACCACACCCAAATTAGAGGCGCTGCGCACTTTGTGCAGGAAGACAAAGGAGAAGAAGTGGCGCAGGCTTTGGTCAGCTTTATTCAAGCCAACCCCCAAGGCTCAGTAGTGCGCTGAACCTTGGTTCATGTGACGTCAATTACTCCACGGTAATTTTTTCGTCTTTCACAATTTTGGCCATGGCAGGAATTTCTGTTTTGACCCACTGCGCAAACTGCTCGGGCGTCATCGCAGAGGGTTCTGCCCCCAAGGTGACCAAGCGCTCTTTGACATCGGGCAAAGCCGCAATGCGTTTGATTTCTGCATGCAGTTTGTCGATGATGGGCTTGGGTGTGCCAGCTGGTGCCAACAAACCTTGGAAGCTGCCTGTTAAGAAGCCTGGCAAGGATTCGGCAACGGTGGGGGTGTCTGGCATTTGTGCATTGCGCGTCAAACTGGACACAGCGATGAGTTTGATCTTGCCAGCCTTGACCTGCGGATAGGTGGCCACCATGCCATTGAACATCACGTCGACCTGTCCGCCCACCAAATCGGTGATGGCTTGCGCGCCACCCTTGTAAGGCACATAGCCCCATTCAATGCCATTGCGCTGCGCGTACATGACGCCTGCCAAATGCTAGGCGCTGCCCATGCCTGCAGCCACTGCGTAATTGATTTTGCCTTTTTGTGCTTTGGCGTAGGCCACCAACTCTGCGGGTGTGTTGGCAGGCACCTTGGTGCTAACAGCCAACAAGTGCGGTGAGTAAGCCACCATGGCCACCGGCGCAAAGTCGTTCACCACATTGAAGGGCAATTTAAACAAAGCAGGGCTGATGACCAAGTTGCCCACGTCCATCAAGACCAAGGTGTAACCATCGGGTGCCGATTTGGCCACTTGGTCTGCGCCTAGGTTGCCACTGGCACCTGGACGGTTTTCGACCACCACAGGCTGGCCCCAGTTTTCGGTGATCTTTTGACCAAAGATGCGGGCCAACACATCGGAGGTACCGCCTGCTGGGAATGGCACCACAATTTTGATAGGTTTGGAGGGAAAGTTGGCAGCAGTTTGCGCCAAGGCGGAAGCACTGAGCACAAGCGCCGCTGCGGCGGTCAAAGCTGCAAAAGATTTTTTGATCATGACAAAGAAATTCCCTTTAGGTGAGTGACGAAGGCCTCAATCATTTTGGCCTCTCTTTCAAATGATTGAAAATGAATTCAATCTGCTTTGATATTGCGCGACTGAATCAACTTGGCCCAACGTGAAAATTCAGCGGCCTGATATGCGGTAAATTGTTCGGGCGTGTTGGCCACAATTTCAAAACCCAAATCGAGCAACTTAGGTTTGACCGCAGGATCGTTCAAACCTGCCACGATGGCTGCATACAACTTGGCTTTGACGTCTGCAGGGATCCCTTTAGGTGCCGCAATGGCTTGCCAAGAGTAAACGTTGGCTTCTTTGATGCCCAACTCTTCCAAAGAAGGAACCGCAGGCAACAAAGGCGAACGCTTGACACTGGTAATGGACAAGGCGCGCAGCTTTCCCGCCAAAATTTGCGGCATGGCGGTGTTGATGTTCATGAAAGAGCCGTCGACTTGGGCACCCAACAAATCGGTCATGACAGGACCACCGCCTTTGTAGGGCACATGAATGCCAGTGGTACCAGTTTGTTGCCAAAACAGTTCGGCTGTCAGGTGATCACTGCTGCCATTGCCAGAGGAGGCCAAGGTGAACTTGTTGGGATTGGCCTTGTGAAATGCAATGACATCGGCCATGGACTTGTGCGGCGAGCTGGCGGGCACGACCAACACATTAGGCGCTTGAACTGCAATGGTGATGTAGTCGAAATCTTTGAGTGCATCGTAGGGCACTTTGGCCAACAAGTGCGGTGCAATGACAAAGGGTCCCAACGAAGACACAAACAAGGTGTGGCCATCGGGTGCAGCACGTGTCACAAAACCAGCGCCAATGGTGCCCGTGGCGCCGGCTTTATTTTCAATGATAAAACTGCCGCCCAAGCGCTCTTGCAGTTTGGGCGCCAAGGTTCGGGCAATGAGGTCGGTCGAACCCCCTGGTGGAAATGGCACCACCAAAGACACCGGTTTGTCGGGCCAAGCCATGGCGCCAGTCACGCACAATGCAGCCATCAGGCCTGTCATTAATTTTTTCATCGTCGTCTCCTTTTAAATTAGGTAATGGGTGCCGGATTGAACAGCACCAATGCGTTATTTAACTTCCAATGCTCGGCCCAGGTTTTGCGACCACTGGCCACGTCGAGCAGCAGCTTGAACAACTCCCAACCGCCCTCTTCAATGCTGATGTCGCCATCGGCCACACGGCCAGCATTCAAATCCATCAAGTCGTGCCAACGACTGGCCAAGTCTGTGCGAGTGGCAACCTTGACCACGGGGCATGCTTGCAAGCCATAAGGCGTTCCTCGTCCAGTTGTAAAAACATGAACGTTCATACCGGCGGCCAATTGCAATGTGCCGCAAATGAAATCACTGGCAGGCGTGGCTGCAAAGACCAAGCCTTTTTGCGAGGGTTTGAGTTTTTCGCCAGGCGACAATACGTGTTGAATGGGCAAAGTACCGCTCTTCACAATGGATCCCATGGCTTTTTCAACGATGTTGGACAAGCCTCCGGCTTTGTTGCCCGGTGTGGTGTTGGCGCTTCGATCGGCTTGGCCACGTTCTAAATATCGGTCGTACCAGTCAAGCTCACGTACGATGCTTTGCGCAACTTCTGGCGTGCTGGCACGGTAGGTAAGCTGCTCCACCGCATCACGCACTTCTGTGTTTTCACTGAACATGATGGTGGCCCCGGCGCGCACCAACAAGTCAGCTGCAAAGCCCACAATGGGATTGGCCGTAACACCCGAGAAAGCATCGCTCCCGCCGCACTGCACACCCACCACCAATTCGCTGGCGGGCACTGTTTCACGCTGTCTGGCATTGAGCCGTGCCAAATGCGGCTTGGCAGCTTCTGTGATGTGTTGCAACATGGACATGAAGCCAACATGCTGATCGTCTTGCAGGCAAATGGTATCGGGACCATCTGTGGCTGTGCGCTCATCGACCAATGGGAAGCTACCGGGCGGCAACAAGCGCTGTGGTGGCAGCTTTTCACAACCCAAGCTGATCACGAACACTTCATTGCCAAAATTAGGATTGAGGCTGATGTTGCGTAAGGTGCGAATTGGAATGACGGCATCAGGCGCATCGATGGCCACACCACAACCGTAACTGTGCTCAATGCCCACCACGTCGTCAACGTTGGGGTACAAGGGCAACAAGGTTTCTTTGATTTTTTGTACCGCCAAAGACACCACACCGGCCACGCACTGAACCGTGGTGGTGACGGCCAAGATGTTGCGTGTCCCCACAGAGCCATCGGCATTGCGATAACCCTCAAAGGTGTAACCCGTTAATGGCGTGATCGCGTTTTGTGGCGCGGTGGCCATGGGCAAATTTTGGAAGTCTCGCGCAGCGGGCATGTCCAACAAGCGCTCATGCACCCAACTGCCCGCAGGAATATCAGCCTTGGCGATACCCACATTGACGTTGTATCGCAGGACAGCTTGGCCTGCCGCAATGTCGACCAGGGCAACTTTATGACCTTGCGGTATGGCATTCAACAACACCAACGCATCGGTGCTCAGGCCCTTTTGCACCTGATCGCCCGCCTTCAAGCCACCCGCCGTCACCACAATGGCAACGTTGTCGGCGGGGTGCATGGCAATGGTGGGATGCAGGGGTGTGGTCACAGGGTAAATATCAACTTGTCGTACAAGTAGAATTATGTAATCCTCCACGTCAATTGGACTCAGTACTTACCCGATGACCTTCCCAACAACCACTTTAGAAGAGCCTCGCAAAGCTCGCAGCCTCGGCTTGGACTTGGTTGACAAACTCACCGCCGATGTACGGATGGGTCGGTTGCTAGCCGGCGAAAAGCTGCCCAGTGAAGCCGAAATCATGAAGCACTTTGGCGTCAGCCGAACCGTGGTTCGTGAAGCCTTGTCCAAACTTCAGGCAGCTCAGTTGGTTGAAACGCGTCACGGCATTGGCACGTTTGTCTTGCCCCAAAACAGCGCGCCTTCTTTTCAAGTTAGCCCTCACCAGCTGGGTACTCTGCATGAGGTGATTGCCTTGCTGGAGTTTCGCATCAGCATTGAAACGGAGGCTTCTGCCTTGGCTTCTCAAAGGAGAAATCCCGAAAATTTGGCAGAGATGCAAGACGCCATGAATGCGTTTGCCAATGCCATTGAAGCAGGTCGAGATGCTGTACAAGCCGATTTCAGATTTCACCAAGAAATTGCGCGCGCTACCCACAACAAACATTTTCAGGACCTGATGCACTCCCTGGGTACAGGTGCCATTCCGCGCGGCAGATTGCAAAACACTTTGCCAGTAGATGCCAATCGGCTGGCTTACCTGCGCCGCGTGCACCAAGAGCATGAAAGCATTTTTAACGCCATTGCAGCGCAAGATCCTGAGGCGGCTCGCGCTGCCATGCGCACGCATTTGTCCAACAGCCGAGACCGTTTGAAAAAAAGTGCGCAACTGGCCAACTGAACCACGGGACAATCAAGGGTTTTGCCGATTTTCGGTGCAAGACTCAAGTTGTACGATGACTTAAATTGAGAATTTCTGCTCCATGACACACACCAACCCTACCCCCACCATCACCCAATTACGCGTTATACCTGTGGCAGGCCGCGACAGCATGTTGTTGAACCTGAGTGGTGCACACGGCCCATTCTTCACTCGCAACATCCTGATCTTGACCGACTCCAGCGGCAACACTGGCATTGGCGAAGTACCTGGCGGCGAGAAGATTCGCAAAACAATTGAAGACGCGCGCACTTGGGTAGAAGGCCAAAGCATTGGCAACGCTAAAAATTTACTGAGCAGCCTGCAACAAAAATTTGCAGACCGCGATGCAGGCGGTCGTGGCAACCAAACCTTTGACTTGCGCGTGGCCATCCACGCCGTGACGGCCATCGAAAGTGCCCTGCTCGATTTATTAGGCCAACATTTAGGCGAGCCTGTGGCCGCTTTGTTAGGCGAGGGTCAGCAACGCTCGCAAGTTCAAGTCTTGGGCTATTTGTTCTACATTGCCGACCGCCTCAAAACCGACCTGCCTTACAACAGCGAACCAGATGCGAACAACGACTGGCAACGTCTGCGCCATGAAGCGGCTCTGACACCGGAGGCCATTGTGCGTTTGGCGCAAGCTGCGCAAGATCGTTATGGCTTTCAAGACTTCAAACTCAAAGGCGGCGCCATTCGCGCAGAAGAGGAAGTTGAGGCCATCGTGGCTCTGCACCAGACTTTTCCCGAAGCGCGTATCACGCTCGATCCCAATGGCGGATGGTTGCTCAAAGACGCCATCCGTTTGCTTCGCGATCACCGCAACACCATGGCCTATGCCGAAGATCCTTGCGGCGCAGAAGGTGTGTTCTCGGGTCGCGAAGTGATGGCCGAATTCAAACGCGCCACAGGCCTGCCCACTGCCACCAACATGGTGGCCACGGACTGGCGCGAAATGGCGCACAGCATTCAATTGCAGTCCGTAGACATTCCCCTGGCCGACCCCCACTTCTGGACCCTTCAAGGGTCAGTGCGTGTGGCACAGTTGTGCCAAATGTACGACCTCACTTGGGGCTCACACTCCAACAACCACTTCGATGTGTCATTGGCCATGTTCACGCACTGTGCTGCGGCTGCACCCGGCAAAGTTACCGCCATTGACACGCACTGGATTTGGCAAGATGGCCAGTACCTGACACAAGAGCCGCTTCAAATTAAAGGCGGGATGATCGATGTGCCCACAGCGCCGGGCTTAGGCGTCAAGCTTAATATGGCTGCTGTTGAAGCAGCGCATCAACTTTATTTACAGCATGGATTGGGGGCACGCAACGATGCCATGGCCATGCAATACCTCATTCCCGGCTGGACTTTCAACCCCAAAATGCCAGCCATGGTTCGATAACTCTTACTCGGAAAACTCTGATCAGACCTCACCATGAAAAGCATTCACAACAACTTCAAGCACGCCATTCAAAACGGCCAAAAACAAATTGGCCTGTGGTCACATTTGTGCAGCCCCATCAGCATTGAAATCTTGGCCCATTGCGGCTACGACTGGTTGCTGCTGGACATGGAACATTCGCCCAACGACATCAGCGAAATTCTGGCGCAGCTGCAAGCCATGAAGGGCGGTACTGCTACGCCTATCGTGCGTCCGCCATGGAACGACATGGTGACCTTCAAACGCCTGCTCGACATCGGCGTTCAAAACTTGTTGGTGCCCTACATTCAAACGGCCCAAGAAGCACGCGATGCTGTGTCCTTTACGCGCTACCCGCCACAGGGTGTTCGTGGCTATGCAGGCGCACCACGCGCCAGCAATTACGGCCGAGTAAAAGATTACGCCCAGCTCAACGCCAATGAACTTTGCTTGTTACTTCAGGTCGAAACATTACAAGGCTTAGACAATTTGGAAGAGATTGCCAACATAGAAGGCGTCGATGGCGTCTTCATCGGCCCTGGCGATTTGTCTGCGGCATTGGGGCATTTAGGCAACCCAAAACACCCTGACGTCTTGAAAGTGATTGACCAAGCCATTGCACGCATCAAAGCTTGCGGCAAAGCTGCTGGTATCCTCACTGGCGATGAAGCCTTGGCCAAACATTATGTGGCGCAGGGCTGTTTGTTTGTTGCGGTGGGTGCCGATCAAAATGTGCTGCGCGACAGTGCCACTGCGTTGGTTCAACGTTTCAAAGACTAACCCTAGAGGCCAGCCCCTATGCTCAAGAACAAAGCTTCGCCACTTACTTTTCCCAGACTGTTGTTAACGGGTGCCGCAGGGCAACTGGGGCAAGAGATGCGGCCACGCCTCAAAGCGTATTGTGATGTGCTGCGTGTCAGCGATCAAAAAAATCTGGGTGAGGCACAATCAGGCGAAGAATTGCAGATCACGGATTTGGCCAATGCATCCGACATGCAAAGCTTGCTTAAGGGTGTCGATGCAGTGGTGCACTTAGGCGGCATTTCTACAGAGCAAGCCTGGGCGCCTATTTTGGCCAGCAACATTGTGGGCATGGTGAATTTGTACGAAGCTGCACGCCTACAAGGCACCAAGCGCATTGTGTTTGCCAGCTCCAACCACGTCACAGGTTTTTACCGACAAGACGAAGTGATCGACACCAAAATGCCGCCCAAACCCGATGGCTTTTATGGCTTGTCCAAAGCCTTTGGCGAAGACTTGGCAGAAATGTATTGGGCCCGCTGGGGCATCGAAACCGTCAGCATACGCATTGGCTCGGCACTGCCTGCACCCAAAGACCGCCGCATGCTGTCTACTTGGATCAGCTTTGACGACTTAGAGCGTTTGGTGGTTTCCGCACTCACGGCGCCTATCGTGGGCCACACCATCATCTTTGGTATGTCCGACAATCAAACTTCTTGGTGGGACAACACGCAAGCCAAACACCTTGGCTACCGTGCGCAGGATTCCTCCGATGTGTTCAGATCTGAAGTCGAAGCCCGACAGCCGTACATTGACAGACATGACAAAGCGGCGCTCTACCAAGGCGGTGCTTTTGTCAAAGTGGCGCCGCATGGCATCTAAACTTTTTAGAGCTTTGGAAATGATTGAAGATCGTTGAAAGCTTGCTGTGAACAAACCCGTTCAATTCATCGCCATTGGCGAATGCATGTTGGAAGTTCAAGCCAATGGCTTTGGGCCCTGCGTCTTGTCTTATGGCGGCGATACTTTTAACACCTCTGTGTATTTGCGACGCTGTTCATCACCCGCAGCCATTGAGGTGAGCTATGCCACAGGATTGGGGCTCGACTCCTTAAGCAAGCAATTGAAACAGCAATGGTCAGCCTTAGGTTTAAACCTCAATGCCATTCAATCGATTGACGGCAAGTTGCCCGGCATGTACCTGATTGAAACGGACGACAAGGGCGAACGCAGTTTTCACTTCTGGCGTGAAAGTAGCGCTGCTCGAGCATACTTTCAAGCGTCTGAAACTGTTTTAGAAAAAAACGCAAACACTTACGACTGCATTTACTTCAGCGGTATTTCATTGGCCATTCTGGACGACGCCTCTCGAAAGCGACTGTTCAGCCTGCTGCAACAAGTGCGTGCGTCAGGATGCCGTGTGGTCTTCGACAACAACTTCAGACTCAAACTTTGGCCCAGCCTGCATGTGGCCCAGCAGGTATACCTCGAAGCTTTGGGCATTTGCCATACCGCCATGATCACCTTGGACGACCACCAAGCCATCTTTGGGCATGCCCATTTAAAAGATGCCTTGCGTCATGCGCAATCGCTTGAGATGCCAGAGATGGTCATTAAGCGCGGTGCAGACAGCACCCTGGTTCGCGAGACCCCAGACGCCCCTTGGCAAAGCATTGCCACCCGACGGGTTGAAAGCATCGTCGACACCACGGCAGCAGGCGATTCATTCGCTGCAGGCTATTTAAGCAGACGTCTCCTTGGCAATAGCGCCCTCTTGTCGGCGGAATTTGGCAATACATTGGCCGCAAGGGTCATTCAGCATCGAGGGGCAGTGATTCCGCAAGGAGCGATGCAAGACCTCATTTACCATCCGGTTAATTGATAAATATCAACAAAATCAATAAGTTATATATTTAGCACTCTTCACAAGAGAGTGCTAAAATCCGATCCATTATGGAAAGGAGTTCTGGAATGACACACCTGACTGGATCCCCCGACACGGCACTCACGCTCAAAAACCCATGGGCCGTCGTGCCGTCATTGGGGCACCTCGATGCGTACATCTCTGCGGTCAACCGCATGCCCATGCTCACCCCCGAGCAAGAGCAAGAGTTTGCGCGAAAACTCAAAGACAACAATGACCTTGAAGCCGCTGGAAAGTTGGTGCTCTCGCACCTGCGCGTGGTGGTTTCTGTGGCTCGCCAATACTTGGGTTACGGCCTGCCCCACGCCGACTTCATTCAAGAAGGCAACATCGGTTTGATGAAAGCCGTCAAACGCTACGACCCCGAACAAGGCGTGCGCTTGGTGAGCTACGCCATGCACTGGATCAAGGCCGAAATTCACGAGTACATCTTGAAGAATTGGCGCATGGTCAAGGTGGCCACCACCAAGGCGCAGCGCAAATTGTTTTTCAACTTGCGCTCCATGAAGCAAGGCCTCAAAGCCGAAGCCGACGAAGCCACTGGCACGCACCGCGACACCCTCACCTCTGCGCAAATTGACAGCATGGCCAAAGACCTTAATGTCAAACGCGAAGAAGTGATGGAGATGGAAACGCGCATGTCTGGCGGCGATGTGCTGCTCGACCCCTCACCTTCAGACGATGGCGAAGTGGCCTACGGCCCAATCGCTTATTTGGCCGATGCGCACCACGAACCCACCGCCATGATTGAAGCGCATCAGCGCGACATGATGGCCAGCGATGGCATTGCCACGGCATTGGCATCGCTTGACGAACGCAGCCGCAGAATTGTGGAAGAGCGTTGGCTCAAAGTGAACGACGATGGCTCGGGTGGTATGACACTACACGACTTGGCCGATGAGTTTGGTGTGAGCGCCGAGCGAATTCGCCAAATTGAAGTGGCTGCGATGAAGAAAATGAAAGCGGCTTTGACGGAATACGCTGAAGCCTGAGCCAAGCATCGACATGCCGACTGGCGAGTGATCCAGAAAAGAGGGCCTTGGCCCTCTTTTTTGATTTCAACGAACTTATTTCAACAACAACTTCAAATCTTCAGCCAACACTTTGGCACCAGAGCCATATCGGTTGAACAATCGAACGCGCCCTTGCGTGTCAAACGCATAGCTACCCGCAGAGTGATCCATGGTGTAGCTGGTGGGTGTTTTGCCTTCTACGCGCTTAAAGTAAATCTTAAACTCCTTGGCAACAGCAGGCAGTTGCTCTGGCGTAGGTCTTAGCGCCACAAAACTGGGATCAAAATTCTCTACGTAGGCTTTGAGCAACTCAGTGGTGTCGCGCTCTGGGTCAACCGTTACAAACACCGCTTGCAACTTGTCGCCGTCAGGGCCTAGGATGCGTTTTACTTCAGCAAGTTCTTGCATGGTTGTGGGGCATACATCGGGGCATTGGGTATAGCCAAAGAACACAACCACCACCTTGCCCGCAAAGTCTTTGAGCGTGCGCGCTTGGCCGTTTTGATCGCTTAAGTTCAAGTTTTTGGCATAGTCTGCACCCGTGATGTCTACGCCATGAAACGATATTTTTTGATCATTGCATGCGCCCAAAGAAAGCACCAAAGCAATGCTAGTTAAAAGTTTTGCGAACATGTTCATCTCTCAACTCTACATCAATGACTGACACGGCTGCGGCTTAGCATCCAAGTGAGCGTCATCATTAAAGCGCCAGCGCCCCCCGTGTGCATCACAGCAGCCAGCAAAGGCCAGTCCAACACCACGTTGGACAAGCCGGTAATCAATTGCAGGGCCAACAAAGCGCCCCACCAACGTGACAAATGGTTCAACACACCTGCTCGCTTGAATGTCCACAACATGAAGGCGCCGTAAGAAAAAACAATCAAGGCCATGATTCTGTGGACCATGTGCACAGACACCAAGGCCTCAAATGGAAGCGTTTGCCCCGCCGCATCAACGCCCAAATGGCGCCAAATTTGAAACGCTTCGCCATTCCATGCGGGCCACCATTGGCCATTGCAATCAGGAAAACCGGTACAAGCAAGCACAGCGTAATTGGTGCTAACCCATGCGCCCATCGCAATTTGAATTACCAGCAAAAATGCAGCAATCCAAACCATGGTTCGTAGCCGCACAGACAACAACTCTCGTTGCGCTGTAGGCACCCAAGCGACTTGATAACTCAACAAGACCAGCAGGCCAATGCCGCCCAACAGGTGGAGCGTCACAATGGCCGGAAACAATTTCATGGTCACCGTCAAGGCACCAAAAGCACCTTGCATGCAAACCCAGAACAAGGTGAACCAAGCCCAAGCGGGCCGCACTTGCCATGTGTCGTCATGGGTCAAAAGGCCTTTGAATTTTTGCCACGTGCTAGAAAAAGCCAAGACCAAAATCAAGAAGCCCACCGACATGGCCAAGTAGCGGTGGATCATTTCAATCCATGCTTTGTTGTGCGTTACAGGTCCAGTGGGCATTACCGCCACAGCCGCATCAATGTGCGCATCAGCGCCTATGGGGCTGGCATGACCATAGCAACCTGGCCAATCGGGGCAACCCAAACCAGAATCGGTTAAGCGTGTAAAAGAGCCAAACAAGACCAAGTCAAATGTGAGGAACAAGGTGAGGACCACCAAGGATCGCATTTTGCGATGCACATTGGCACCGCGGTTTTTGAAATAGGTCCACAGCAAGGGCACCACGGCAATGAAAAAGCCAACACCCAACAAACGTGCGGTGGGGCTGAGGTTGTAAAGATCGACTTCGGTCATGTTGGAGCGTGTTTCTGTTTAGGGCGCTGAACGCGGTTGCTTCAACATCTGGCGCATGTCATCCAAACCAATCTGACTCTCAGATGCCACCTTCAAGCGCGGTTGGGGCTTGAGGGCATGGCCATAAACCACTTCAAAGGTCAGCGCCAAGCGACCGTCTTGGTCAGGTTTGGCCATGGACAGTAAAACGGCGTGAAGTTGCTTCAACCAGGCTTTGCCGCGCAGACCTACAAAACGATCAACGTGAAAATTACGACCCATGCTGCGCAAATCTTCAAGCAATTTTTCGGGGGTGGCATAGGTCAAGGTAATTTTTTCCATGTCCATGACAGGCTCGGCAAAGCCGGCGTGCACCAACATGTCACCCCAATCGTGCATGTCGGTAAATTCATGGGCAGGCATGGGCCATCCAGCTTGCGCATAAGCTGCGCGCAACTCGAGCAGGGTGTCAGGGCCCAAACAAGAGAACATCACAAAGCCATTGACCGACAGCGCACGATGCCACTGGGCCAGCAATTCTTCTGGATGCGACGCTTGATGCAACAGCATGTTGGCCCACACCAAGTCCATGCTGTGATCGGCAATGGCGCTGGTTTGCAATTGTGATTCAAACCAAGCTGCAGGACGCCACCAAGGCTGACGCGCCTTGGCTTTCACTTGGGTCGCTTCTTGCGGCCGATGCGCTTTCAAGAAGCCTTTGGCCTGAGGATATCTTTGCTTGAGCAAACCCAAGGCGTTCAAACCTGCACGCACTGGGTCCCAACACACCCAAGACTTGGGTTGCAATTTGATAAAGGCCAAACGCTCTTCCATGCGACGGGCCACTTCTTCATGAAGCCAAGGCGAACTCAACTTGCCATCGCCACTCAAGGGCAGCAACGCCCATCGACTTGCGGCGACGGGGTCTAAGCTGGGGGGGCGTTCTTGGGCCATTTGAAAGATTGAAGAGCAGGCAAAAGCGTTTAAAAATCCGGGCTATGCAGGGCAATGAAAGTCCTGTGCACAGCGCATGCAAGGTGCATAACCAATGCCCAGAAGTATATTGGTTCGTGATTAACCTTCCCAGCCAATGTGCAATTTGCAAAGCTTGGCCAGCGATATCGATTTGCCATGCCTGCGTCAGTGCCTTTGGTCAGCCCAAAGGCCGATGTCAAAAGTGCGCATTGGCCCTTCCCCAGTCATTTTGGACAGATGCTTCCTTGCGTGCCAGCCACCAACCCTCAAGCTGTTCAAACTGCCAAGCTCATTCCTCACCCCTAGACGCCTGCTGGGCCGCCATGTCTTACACGTGGCCTTGGACACAACTGGTGGGCCAATTCAAATTTCAAAACGATCCCGCTTGGGCCCAAGCTTTGGCCACGCTGATGCGAAGTGCACCAGGCGTTGAAGAGGCATTGGATGCGGCAGACGTCATCTTGCCCATGCCCTTGTCAGCCCAACGTTTGGCCGAGCGTGGGTTCAATCAAGCCTTGCAGCTGGCCAAGTTTTTGAGCCCGCTTAAAACGCAGCCCTATACCTTGCTCAAGCTCAGACATACTGCACAACAAAGCACCCTTAAGCGTTCTGAGCGCCTCCAAAACTTAGCAGGTGCTTTGGCAGTTGCACCCTTGCGGGCAGCCTCTCTCAGGGGTCTACACGTGTTGCTCATTGACGATGTCATGACCAGTGGCGCCAGCCTAAACACCGCAGCCCGTGTGTTAAAACAAGTTGGCGCGCAAAGCGTCAAAGGCTTGGTCTTTGCACGCACTGAAATGTGAAAGTGCATACAAGCCGTGCAAATTTTGACGCACTTCCGAAGCACAATAGAGGATTATGTTTCACATCGTTTTAGTCGAACCCGAAATCCCACCCAACACGGGCAACGTCATTCGCTTGGCAGCCAATACGGGATGCGCTTTGCACCTCATCGAGCCCTTGGGATTTTCGATGGAAGACAAGCACATGCGACGCGCAGGTCTCGACTATCACGAATATGCAAAAGTGAAGCGCCATGCCGACTGGGCCACGTTTTTAGCCACAGAAAAACCCGACACCTCGCGCATGTTTGCGCTCACCACCAAGGGCACGCGCTTTGTGCAAGAGACGTCATTTCAGGCAGGCGATTGGTTTGTGTTTGGCGCCGAAACACGAGGCCTGTCGCCCGAGTTGCGCGAAACTTTTGAGCCCGTCAACCGATTGAAACTGCCCATGCTTGAAGGCCAGCGCAGTCTCAATTTGTCTAACAGTGTGGCAGTGGTGGTATACGAAGCTTGGCGCCAGAATGGCTTTAAACCTTAAACGCCCTGGCGTTTAAGCTCGGGTTTTAAACGTAATAGCGCGCCAGCGACTCGGCAATGCAGCTGGGCTTCTCAGAGCCTTCGCGCTCAATCTTCATTTCCCATGTGAACTGCATGCCGTTGCCATCAATGGCCACCGCATCGAGCAACTTCATATGGCCGCGCACCTTGCTGCCCACAGGTACAGGTGACGTAAAGCGCACTTTGTTCAAGCCGTAGTTCACGCCCATGCGCACATCTTCAATTTTGATAGCGCTTTGCGACAACTTAGGAATCAAAGACAAGGTCAAAAAGCCATGTGCAATGGGCGCGCCAAATGGACCCGCCTTGGCTTTTTCCACATCGATGTGAATCCACTGGTGATCGCCAGTGGCTTCGGCGAACATGTTGACTTGTTCTTGCGTGATCTCTGTCCATGGCGACACAGCCACCGTTTGACCAACACAAGCTGCGAGTTCTTGAAGGGTTTGAAATGTTTTCATAGACCGCACTCTAACCAGCTTTGTCTCAGAGATCAATCACGACATTGCCTAATTGACCAGCCTCAACGGCTTCATGCGCTTTGACAATTTGATCCAAGGTAAATCTGGCGCCAATGGTGTGCTGCAGGCGCCCCGCCGCCAACAATTCGTTGAGACGATTGACACACCAAGCTCGATCTGCAGGCAGCAAGTCGTAAACCAAGAAAAACTTCAAGCCAATCGAATTGAACAACAAGGGCCGGAAGGTCAAAGGAATATCACCCACCACGTTGGAGCCATAGCCTACCAATTGCCCATGAGGCGCCAAGCCACCCGTAGTGACCCACTGAGAGGCCGTTGCAAAGTCCATGTCGATGATCACGTCAACACCGCGACCTTGGCTGAAGGCCTTCAAGCGCTCGACCACTGGCTCTGTTTTGTAAAAAATAGTCTCGACGGCACCCGCTGCTTTGGCATGCGCCGCTTTTTCTTCGGAGCCTACGGTGCCAATGACCTGACCGCCATATTGCGTCACGAGTTGGGTGATGTAATGACCCACGGCAGAAGAAGCACCTGTGACCAAAACTTTTTTGCCGCGCAAATTTTCATCGCCAGCCAAGTGCACAGCTTGAACTGCTGTTAAGCCTGGAATACCCATGCAAGCACCGGCCGCAAAATCGGTGCTGTCGGGTAGCTTCATGGCTTGCGCTTCAGGCACCACGATGGCTTCGGAGGCTGTGCCATGCGGACGTTGCCACTGCGCATTCCAAATCCAAACACGTTCGCCCACACGTTGTTTGGATACGCCCTCACCCACCGCTTCAATGATGCCAGCGCCATCGCTGTGCGGCACCACCCAAGGATCGGTTAAGGGCCGCGCACGGCGAGACTTCACATCTGAGGGATTGACACCCGAAGTGGCCAAACGCACACACACCTCACCTGAGCCAGGGGCTTTAAGCGGCAATGAACCCAGCACCATGACATCACGGGCTTCGCCATTTTTTTCGTACCATGCTGCGCGGGTTGAGAGGTGTGTTGTCATTGGCAAATCCTTAGACGCGTTCCAAAATCACGGCAATGCCCTGGCCCACGCCAATGCACATCGTGCACAGCGCATAGCGACCGCCGGTGGCGTGCAAACGGTTGACTGCTGTGGTGGCCAAACGTGCACCCGAAGCACCCAAGGGGTGACCCAAGGCAATGGCGCCGCCCCAAGCGTTCACGCGCTCGTCGTCGTCTTTCAAACCCAACATGCGAAGCACTGCCAAGCCTTGCGCAGCAAAGGCTTCGTTCAATTCAATGACGTCGATTTGATCCAGGGTTAAGCCAGTTTGCGCCAACACTTTTAAGGTTGCAGGCGCTGGGCCAATGCCCATCACACGTGGTGCGACACCAGCCGTGGCCATGCCCACCACACGGGCACGAGGAGTGAGGCTGTACTTGCCCGCCATGGTTTCGTTGGCCAACAACAAGGCGCACGCACCGTCGTTCACACCACTGGCATTGCCTGCGGTCACGGTGCCATCGGGGCGCACCACACCTTTGAGCTTGGCCAAGGATTCGATGCTGGTTTCGCGGGGATGCTCGTCGGTGTCAACGATGATGGCATCGCCCTTCTTTTGAGGAATGCTGACTGGCGTAATTTCGCGCGCCAAGTGACCCGCCTTTTGAGCGGCCACAGCTTTCATCTGGCTGGCCAAGGCCATGCGGTCTTGGGCCTCGCGTTCAATTTTGTAATCGGTGGCCACGTTTTCGGCGGTCTCCGGCATTGAGTCGACGCCGTATTTTTCCTTCATCAATTTGTTGATGAAGCGCCAGCCAATGGTGGTGTCGTACACGGCATTGGCGCGGCTAAAAGCCGACTCGGCTTTGGGCATCACAAACGGTGCGCGGCTCATGCTTTCTACGCCGCCGGCAATCATCAAACCAGCTTCGCCCGATTTGATGGCGCGTGAGGCCGAACCCACGGCGTCCAAACCCGAACCACACAAACGGTTCAAAGTGGCGCCGGGCACATCAATGGGCAAGCCCGCCAACAAACTGCTCATGTGCGCCACGTTGCGGTTGTCCTCGCCGGCTTGGTTGGCATTGCCGTACAACACGTCGGTCACAGCGGCCCAATCGACTTGAGGGTTGCGCGCCATCAGGGCACGAATGGGGATGGCACCCAGGTCATCGGTACGAACGCTGGACAAAGCGCCACCATAGCGGCCGAAGGGCGTGCGGATGGCATCACAAATAAAGGCTTGGGTGGTGTTGGAACTCATGGTGGCTCTTTGCAGTTAAGGTGAATGTTTTCAGGAAATCATGCAATATAGTGCATGTTAGAACTAAATTCAAGTCGGAATTGTCCCTAAAGCTTTCCCTTGACCTAACCCCGAAATGCCCTTGGGTGACAATGTTGCCATGCTGATACAACCCTCCCAAGCCGATGTGCGCAGATTCTTCTGTGGCACCTATGCCAAAGCCCGTTCAGGCGCCACGCTGGAGCCCATTGAGATTCTGGCCAGCCAGTGGATTGACGAGCATCCCGAATACCACGCAGAGTTCTCGGACGTTGATGCCGCATTGGCCAGCATGCTGAACGTTGACCCCAACAAAGAAAATCCGTTTTTGCATTTGTCGATGCACCTGTCCATCAGCGAGCAGTGCAGCATTGACCAACCCCGAGGTATTCGCCAAGCCGTGGAGTTACTCACGCACAAGAGAAACTCCTTGCACGAAGCGCACCATGCCACCATGGAATGCCTGGGCCGCATGATTTATGAAAGCCAGCGTTCGGGCCGCATGCCGGATGGCAATGTCTACATCGATTGCGTACAAAGACATGCCACCAAGGACTGAGCCCCTGAACCAAGCGTTCAATCTGGCGATGGCGCTGTGAATTCGGTCACTGAAGCGACATTCAAGACGGTGTACCCCATCCCTCAAACGCCTGTTTCTCGCGCACAATCAAAACAAGCTTAACCACTCCATTTAGATCATTATGAAATTCCAAGGTACCGACAATTACGTCGCCACGCAAGATTTGAAATTGGCTGTGAACGCGGCCATCACCTTGAAGCGCCCCTTGCTGGTCAAAGGCGAGCCTGGCACCGGCAAAACCATGCTGGCCGAAGAAGTGTCAGAAGCACTGGGTTTGAAACTCATTCAGTGGCACATCAAGTCCACCACCAAAGCGCAGCAAGGCCTCTACGAATACGACGCCGTCAGCCGTCTTCGCGACAGTCAGTTGGGTGACGAAAAAGTTAAGAACATCGAGAACTACATCATCAAGGGTGTGCTTTGGCAAGCCTTTACATCTGAAGAGCCTGTGGCCATTTTGATTGACGAAATCGACAAGGCTGACATTGAGTTTCCAAACGACTTGCTGCGCGAAATCGATCGCATGGAGTTTTATTGCTACGAGACACGCCAGCTGATCAAAGCCAAAACTCGCCCCTTGGTGTTCATTACCTCCAACAACGAAAAAGAATTGCCTGATGCTTTCTTGCGCCGTTGCTTCTTCCACTACATCAAGTTTCCAGAAGCCGACACCATGAAGCAAATCGTGGATGTGCACTTCCCCAATTTGAAAAAAGAATTGCTCACAGTCGCGTTGAAAAACTTCTACGACGTGCGCGGTTTGCCTGGTCTCAAAAAGAAACCCTCCACCAGCGAATTGCTCGATTGGCTCAAATTGTTGGTGGCCGAAGACATTCCTTTGGAAGCCCTGCAAAGTGCCGACCAAAAAGTGAGCGTGCCACCACTGGTTGGCGCCTTGCTGAAGAACGAGCAAGACGTCAGCTTGTTTGAAAAGCTGGTGTTCATGAACCAACGCAACCGTTAATTCAACATGTCACGCAATTTGCTCGCTGAAGGTTTATCGGACGCCGTAGGTTTTGTGGGCGGCGCCCTGCTGGGCTTTTGGGCAGGCCGCCTGCTTGGCTGGAATATTTTTGCAGCTGGCTACGGCATAGACAGCATTGGCGGCATTTTGTTGGTGGGTTTGGGTGGTGGGCTGGGCTTGCAATTGGCCAGACGTTGGCAAGCAGCGCAATCCGCACAATCCAAGTCGGACGACGGGACGGATGAAAATTCGTCGAAAGACCAGTGATGACAGCGCCCCATATGTTTACTCAAGCCACGACCTTGCGCGGCCAACATGTCTGCCTGATGCCACTGAGCGCAGCGCATCACGATGACTTGCTTGAAGCGGTCAAGGACGGCGAACTTTGGCGCCATTGGTACACAGCCATTCCTACACCCGACAAAATGGCTGCCGAAATTGAGCGTCGCTTAAGCCTGCACAAGCAAGGCAGCATGTTGCCCTTCACGGTGCAAGTCAACGGCAAGGCCGTGGGCATGACCACCTACATGAACATAGATGCGGCCAACCAACGTGTTGAGATTGGCTCTACGTGGTATCGGGCTAGCGTGCAACGATCGCCCGTTAACACCGAATGCAAACGTCTGTTGCTGGCTTATGCCTTTGAGCAACTTCAATGCAATGCCGTTGAATTTAGAACGCATTTCTTCAACCAACAAAGCCGCCGCGCCATTGAGCGCCTAGGCGCCAAGTTGGATGGTGTGTTGCGCAACCATCAAATTAACCATCACCCCGATGCCGCGGGCGCCCTGCGTGACACCTGCGTTTACAGCATCCTGAACACCGAGTGGCCTTCTGTGAAGGCCCACTTGGATTACCAACTCAGTCGTTCGCGCGAGGCCTAAAGCATGCTGATCGATTTCTTTTACACCCTGCGTGCCGCCAAATTACCGGTGTCTGTGCGCGAATACCTCAACGTCTTGGAGGCCCTTCAAGCCAACGTGGTGGGCCCAGCATCGGATGCATGCAGCATCGATGATTTCTATCATTTAAGTCGCACCATCATGGTGAAAGACGAGAAGCACTACGACAAATTTGACAAGGCTTTTGGCGCCTACTTCAAAGGCGTCGAAATGCTGACCGACTTCACCAAAGAAGTGCCCCTGGAATGGTTGCAAAAAATTCTAGAAAAAGAACTCACGCCCGAACAAAAAGCCGCCATTGAAAAAATGGGCTGGGACGAGTTGATGGAGACCTTGAAAAAGCGTTTGGAAGAACAAAAAGAACGCCACGAAGGTGGCAACAAATGGATTGGCACAGGCGGCACCTCCCCCTTTGGCAATGGTGGCCAAAACCCCCAAGGCATTCGGATTGGCGGCAAAGGCGGACAACGCAGTGCGGTGAAAGTGTGGGAGCAACGCGCCTACCGCGACTACGACGACACCCAAGAGTTGGGCACCCGCAACATCAAGGTGGCCTTGCGTCGTCTTCGTAAATTTGCACGCGAAGGCTCTGCTGAAGAACTCGATTTGCCCGACACCATTCGCGCTACAGCCGCCAATGCGGGTTACCTCGACATCAAGATGGTGCCCGAGCGGCACAACAACGTGAAGGTGTTGTTGTTGATGGATGTGGGCGGCACCATGGACGACCACATTGCACGTGTTGAAGAATTGTTCTCTGCTGCCAAGGCCGAATTCAAGCATCTGGAGTTCTATTACTTTCACAACTGTGTGTACGACTTCATGTGGAAGAACAACAAGCGCCGCTATGCAGAGAAGTTTCCGACATGGGACATTCTGCGCAAGTACAACAAAGATTACAAACTGATCTTTGTAGGCGACGCCACCATGAGCCCCTACGAAATTTTGCAGCGCGGCGGCAGCGTGGAATACAACAACGAAGAAGCCGGTGCCGAATGGCTGCAGCGCCTCACGCACACCTTCCCCAAATTTGCTTGGATCAACCCCGAGCCACAAGGGGTTTGGCAATACCGACAAAGCATTGCTGTGATTCAACAACTCATGAGCAACCGCATGTTTCCGCTCACCCTCAAAGGGTTGGAAGATGCGATGCGCATGATGAGCAAGTAATTATTGATATTCAGGAGACACCATGGCCAAGGCATACCTCATTGGACAAGTGACGGTTCACAACCCAGAGGGTTACACCAAGTACGCACAGCATGTACCCGCTACCTTGGCCCAATACGGCGGTAAGTATCTGGTTCGCGGCGGCGACTGCACACAACTTGAAGGCACTGCACAAGGCAATCGCAGGGTTGTCATTGAATTTGCCAGCCGAGCAGCCGCTGAAACTTGGTACAACAGCCCCGAATACCAGGCCATCTTGCCCCACAGAAAAGCCAATTCAGAGGGTCATATTGC
>JACCDY010077390.1_pt1 | contig 145796 bp, 148 predicted proteins | sample 7446391 | NCBI WGS metagenome assembly JACCDY01 (sample SAMN15323451, study PRJNA562643) | freshwater metagenome | isolation source: river surface water | place: USA:Blue River Watershed | collected 2017-08-18 | reverse complement strand
GTGCGCAGGCTTCTTTTCTCAAGCATTTGAAATGAGCTTGCCCTTGAACCCTGTCTTGCAACTTCAAACATCCGAATGCGGCTTGGCCTGCTTGTGCATGATTGCCAAAGCACATGGCCAACACTGGCGGCTTATCGAATTACGGCACAAGTTTCCACAAACACTCAAGGGCGCCAACCTCAAACAGCTGATAGACCAAAGCCTCGCATTGGGTTTCAACGCCAGGCCCGTTCGCTTGGAATTAAACGAGTTGCACCAGCTTGCCACCCCCTGCATCTTGCATTGGGACTTGAATCACTTTGTAGTGCTGCAAAAAATAAAGGGAAACAAAATCACCTTGCTCGACCCAGCGTTGGGCATGCGCGTTCTTTCGCTTGCAGAGGTTTCGTCACATTTCACAGGCGTTGCGTTAGAGCTAACCCCTCACACTCAATTTAAAACGCAAGCCGCCCCGCCCTCTTTTCCCTTGTCGCAATTGACTGGAAAAATTCGAGGCTTCGGTAAATCTGCCCTGCAAATCGTCGCCTTGGCTTTTGTACTCGAGATGTTTGCCATCTTCATGCCCATGTTCAACCAAGCGGTTGTAGACGATGTCTTAACCTCGGGCGATCACGAACTTCTGTCAGTTTTGGTTGTCGGATTTGCACTCGTTCTGATCATTCAATCGGCTCTTTCATTTGCACGAAGTTGGTGGGTCATGGTGCTAGGTCAAACTGTCTCCATGCAATGGCTCAGCAATGTTTTTGTCCACATGATCAAGCTTCCTGCCGATTGGTTTTCACAACGCCATCTGGGTGATATTTCTTCTCGCTTTGGCGCAGTCCACGACATTCAAAAAACATTGACACAAACAGCCATCGAAGCGCTGCTGGATGGTCTGATGGCCATTGCTGCATTGGTCATGATGTTCATTTACTCACCCACACTGACTTGTGTGGTTTTGGCCGCATCGTGCATGTACGGCTTGGTGCGCTGGGCTAGCTACAGTCCTTTCAGGCACGCGGCTTCAGAGCGTTTGGTGCTGTCGGGCCAGGAGCAAAGTCACTTCATTGAGACACTTCGCGCCATGACACCTCTCAAATTGTTTGCGCGCGAAAACGAGCGTAGCGCGCGTTGGCAAAGCCTCATGGTTGAAGTCATGAACCGTGACTTTCAAACGGCCAAACTCAACATGGGCTTCAATGTCGCGCGCAGCCTTATTTTTGGCCTCGAAAATTTGTGCGTGTTTTGGCTAGGTGCCAAAATTATTTTGGCTTCTCAAACCCAAGCCCAAACTCAAGGTCATGGCATCACGGTATTTACTGTAGGCATGCTGCTCGCCTTCATCAGCTACAAAATGCAATTCACGGGCCGTATCACAGCACTCATCAATCAAGGCATTGAATTGAAAATGCTGAACCTGCATCGAGACAGATTGGCCGACATCGTCTTAACACCGCCCGAGCAAGATACACCGCAGGGCAACTTACCCCCCAACGACTTATCGCACTTAGCGGCCAGTCTCGAATTGCGCAACGTCTCATTTCGTTACAGCGACTCAGAGCCATGGCTGTTTCAAAACTTGAACCTTTGTATCGATGCAGGCGAACATGTGGCCATCACTGGCGCCAGTGGTTGCGGCAAAACCACCTTGCTCAAAATCTTGCTGGGTCTTTTAGCACCGACCCGCGGCACCGTTTTGTACGGCGGCATTCCGGTCACCCATTTAGGCTTGTCCAATGTGCGTCGCAAAATTGGCGTCGTCATGCAAGAGGATGTACTGCTGACCGGCAGCATTGCCGACAACATTGCCTTTTTTGACTTGTCGCCTCATCCTGAACAAATCGAGGCTTGCGCTCAATTGGCAGAAATTCACCAAGACATCATTCGAATGCCCATGGCGTATCACAGCCTCATTGGCGAGCTAGGAACTGGCTTAAGCGGTGGACAAAAGCAGCGAATCTTGCTGGCACGTGCGCTCTATGCCCAACCTTCCGTTTTGGCATTGGACGAAGCTACCAGCCACCTCGACATGCACAACGAACACGCCGTGTCCAAAACTTTGTCACGACTCATGCTCACGCGCATTGTCATTGCCCATCGCCCCGAAACCATTGCCCGCGCCGATCGACAAATCAATTTCACAGAGCTTTTCACACAAACGCAATCTGTTCTTTCAAATTAAGCAGCACCACTTGGATCAGATAAGGGCGTAAGATGCAGCAAACCAGCCACAGCCCGTGACTGCTCGATTGTCTATGTGACACATAACCCTACCGTGTCCGCCCTTGCTGCGGAACTATCGGACGACCGCAAGCCCAATAGCCCACAAGGCTATCAAACCAAGCAAGAATCCATTGCTGTTCACGGTGTTCCCAATCTGCTCATTCGCTCCTTGCTCGACAAGCAGCAGTTTTATGACCCAGAAAACGCCGCCTTAGAACTTGGCATTTCTTCCGCATATTGGTCTTTGTTTGGATTGCTATGGCCCTCAGGCTCTCGATTGGCAGAACGCTTGGCGCTTCGAACGGTCAACGCCGACGAACGCATTTTGGAATTGGGCTGTGGCTTGGCCTTGTCCAGTTTGGTGGGTCACCGCCGCGGCGCCAACATCACAGCGTCCGATTGCCATCCCCTTGCTGGTGAATTTCTAAGAGAAAACTTAAGGCTGAACAATCTCAGCCCCATGGACTATCAGCATGGTCACTGGGGTCAGCATGCCACCCAACAGCAAGACCCAGCCGTCAACAGCAAATTTGACCTGATCATCGGCAGCGACATTTTGTATGAACGTGACGAACAAGGCGACTTGGCACACTACATCAACGAGCACATGGAAGACCATGCAGAGGTCTGGGTGGTAGACCCCAACCGCGGCAACCGCGCGCACTTTCATCGCCACATGGCAGCACAAGGCTTCAAGCTCAGCGAAGAAGCACTCGATATTTCAGCATCGCAAACCGAGACCGCCTACAAAGGCAGAATGCTCACCTACTTACGAGATTGAGGCTTCACCTCAAAGTGACCAGTTGTAGTCGATGGTCAAAGGTGCGTGATCGCTGAAGCGCGTTTCTTTGTAGATGTGCGCTTGTGTGGCCCCTGCGGCCAACGCGGCTGTGGCCAATTGATAGTCCAAACGCCAGCCCACGTTCTTGGCATACGCTTGCCCGCGATTGCTCCACCAGGTGTAGCACTCGTCAGTGGTGTCTGGATGCAAACGTCGGTAGACGTCCACTAACGGACCTTCAGTGGTCATGTGCGTCATCCACGCACGCTCCTCTGGCAAAAAGCCACTGTTCTTTTGGTTGCTCTTCCAGTTTTTCAAGTCGGCTTGCTGATGCGCAATGTTCACGTCACTGCACACAATGAACTCCCGCTGAGCACCCAAAGACTTAAGGTGCGGCCCCATGTGATCCAAGAAACGAAACTTAGCCTCTTGACGCTCTGGCCCCGATGAGCCACTGGGAAAGTAAGCGCTGACGATGGACAATTTGCGCTTGGGTGTGTCAAAGCGCACCTCTACGAAACGGCCTTCGGCATCAAACTCTTCATTGCCCATCCCCACCACCACTTCGCTGGGTTCGTGCTTGGTGTAGACCGCCACACCCGAGTAACCTTTTTTCTCGGCAAAGTGGAAATAGCCCTTCAGCCCCGCCAAAGTCTCAAATTTGCCAGCCACATCGGCTGCTTGCGCTTTAACCTCTTGCACGCAAATACAATCGGGATTGTTTTGAGCAATCCAAGCCTCCACCCCTTTGGTGGCCGCAGAACGGATGCCGTTCAAGTTCAAGCTGCTTAATTTAAACAAGGATTTCCCCATGGTGACTGGACACACACCCCAAACCGACACAGCGGCGTTGGCGCAAGAGTTTGTTCAATTTTCCGTCGATGCAGGCGTGCTTAAGTTTGGTGAGTTCAAAACCAAAGCCGGCCGCATGAGCCCGTATTTCTTCAATGCAGGTTTGTTTGACGATGGCGCCAAACTTGGAAAACTCGCTCAATTCTATGCAAAAGCCCTGGTGGCTAGGGGGATCGAATTCGACATGATTTTTGGACCTGCCTACAAAGGCATTCCTTTGGGTGCGGCCGTCGCCATTGAATTGGCGCGACTGGGCAAAAACGTCCCCTTTGCCTACAACCGCAAAGAAGCCAAAGACCACGGCGAAGGCGGCACTTTGGTGGGCGCGCCGCTCAAAGGTCGCGTGTTAATTGTGGATGACGTGATGAGCGCTGGTACGGCCGCTCGCGAATCGATTGAATTGATCAAAAAAGCAGGCGCCACAGCGCATGCCATCGCCATTGCCTTAGATCGTCAAGAAATGGCCACCGAAGTTCAAGCCGATGGCTCGGTCAAAGACGTGCCACACAGTGCTGTTCAATATGTGCGCAACACCTTGGGCATGGGGGTCTGTTGCATTGCCCAGCTGTCTGATTTGTTGGCTTACTTGTCGACACAAACCGGCAACGAGATGGGCCAACACCTGCCTAAGGTGCAAGCCTACCGCGATCGTTACGGCGTTTAAGCCTGTGAACTTGAAGCGTAAATTCTTTATTTACGCTTCACAATTGAAGCGCAAAACCTTAAGATACGCTTCATGTACCTTTGGCAATCTTCTAAATGGCCTCATTTCAAGGTCGACCTTGCATTGCTGCAACCGGCATTGGCTGCCACGCGCTTCTCGCAGGGCAGGGTCATGGGACTCGCAACCCACCTGCAACTGCCTGACCTCGCTGCATTGCAACTTCAAGGTTGGTTGGATGAAGCTTTAGCGACAGCTCAAATTGAGGGCGAAATACTGCAACTCAACTCTGTCAGAGCTTCTGCCGCACGTCGTCTGGGTCTGTCGCATGACAAAAAAGTCAAACGTGATGCCCGCGCGGAGGCCACGCTCAACCTACTTCAAGGCGCCTTGCAAAGCAGTCACCACCCCCTCAGCCACGACATCTTGTATGACTGGCAAGCCGCTTTGTTTCCAACGGGTCGCAGTGGCACACAAAAAATTCTCACGGGCGCTTATCGCACGCACATTGAACCGATGCAAATCGTGACACAGCGATTGGGCAAGCCCGACGTTGTTCACTATCAAGCACCCGCTTCTTCAGAAGTTCATACCCAAATGGAAGCCTTTGTGACTTGGTTCAACAGCAGCTTGGGTCAACAAGATGGTTTGGTTCGTGCTGCCATTGCACACCTGTGGTTTGAAACCATTCATCCATTTGAAGACGGCAATGGGCGAATTGGCCGCGCCTTGGTTGAAATGGCATTGGCACAAGACCTCCACACTGAACAAAGGCTGTGGAGCTTGTCGCAACAAATTTGGCAACAACGCAGCGCCTACTACGATCAACTTCAAGCGGCCACAGGCAGCGCCAACATGGACGTGACACCCTGGGTTCAATGGTTTGTAACTTGCATTCACAATGCTGCGGATAGCAGCTGGGAGCAGATGCAATCGGCCATGCGCAAAACACGCTTTTGGGCAGATCTGCGTGAGCAACATCCATTGCTCACACCGTCACAAAGCAAAGCCGTCAACAAGCTCTACGATGCAGGGCCAGAAGGTTTCAGCGGCGGTCTAAGCACCGAAAAATACGTGAACTTGTGTGGGGTATCGCGTGCCACCGCCTATCGCGAACTGATGTCACTTTGCGAGACGGGTTTGCTCATTCAAACGGGTACCGGGCGAGGCACCCGGTACCAGCTTTTAAGTTCAGCCTTCTAACTTTTTCTTCAACAACTCATTTACCTGCGCCGGGTTGGCCTTGCCTTTGCTGGCTTTCATAATGGGGCCTACCAAGCCATTCAATGCCTTGCTGTTACCCGCCCTAAACTCTTCCACGTTCTTGGGGTTGGCGGCCAGCACTTCGTCAATGATGGCTTCCAAGGCACCGGTGTCGTTCATCTGCTTCAGCCCTTTGGCCTCAATGATCGCGTCCGCTTCACCGCCTTCAGTCCACAGCGCATCAAACACTTGTTTGGCGGCACTGTTGCTGATGGTGCTGTCGGCAATGCGCGCAATCATGGCGGCCAGTTGTGCAGCACTCACAGGCGCTTGATCAATGCCCACTTCGCCGGCATTCAATCGACGTGACATTTCGCCCATCACCCAGTTGCTGACCAGCTTGGCTTGTCCGCAGGCTTTGGCCGCCGCTTCAAAGTAAGCCGCCATGGCTTTGCTTTGCGTGAGGGTGGTGGCATCGTATTCAGGCACACCATAGTCGGCCACAAAACGTGCCGCCATCACACGTGGCAGCTCAGTCATTTCGGACTGCACACGTGCCACCCAATCGCGACCAATCACCAAAGGTGGCAAATCGGGATCGGGGAAGTAACGGTAATCGGCTGCGTCTTCTTTGGTGCGCATGGCGCGTGTTTCGCCCGTGTCTGGGTCAAACAGCACCGTGGCTTGTTGAATCTCAAAGCCATCTTCAATTTGTTCAATTTGCCAGCGCACTTCAAAATCGATGGCTTGCTGCATGAACTTGAAGCTGTTCAAGTTTTTAATTTCGCGGCGTGTGCCTAGAGGCGCGCCGGGCTTTCGCACCGACACGTTGGCATCGCACCTGAAGCTGCCCTCTTGCATGTTGCCATCGCAAATACCGATCCAAGTCACAATTTTGTGCAGCTCTTTGGCATACGCAACCGCTTCTTCGCTAGAGCGAATGTCGGGCTCGGTCACAATTTCCAACAGCGGTGTGCCTGCGCGATTCAGGTCAATGCCGCTTTGACCAATGAAGTCTTCGTGCAAAGATTTGCCCGCGTCTTCTTCCAAGTGCGCACGCACCAAGCGAACCGTTTTTTTCTCGTCGCCCACAAAGAACGACACTTCGCCGCCTTGCACCACTGGAATTTCAAACTGACTGATTTGATAGCCTTTGGGCAAGTCGGGATAGAAGTAATTTTTGCGCGCAAAAATACTTTCTTCTGCAATGTGCGCGCCCACCGCCAAGCCCAATTCAATGGCGCGTTCCACCGCACCTTTGTTCATCACGGGCAGTGTGCCTGGCAACGCCAAATCCACTGCACACGCTTGCGTGTTGGGCTCGGCACCAAACGCTGTAGGTGCACGGCTGAAAATTTTGCTTTGCGTAGAAAGTTGGGCGTGTGTTTCAAAGCCAATGACCACTTCGTAGCCTTGGACCAACAACGTTTTTTGTTTCGTGCTCATTTTGTGCCTCCTGGTTGACGGAGGTGAAAGTCAGTTGCTTGCTGCAAACGGTGTGCGGCATTGAGCAACTGGGCTTCTTTGAAATAATTGCCAATGAGCTGCAAGCCAACAGGCATGCCCTCTTCGCCAAAACCAGAGGGCACGCTCATGCCCGGCAAGCCTGCCAAAGAAGCTGGCAAGGTAAAGATGTCGGCCAAATAATTGGCCACAGGATCGTCGGCTTTTTCGCCTAACTTCCATGCCACTGTGGGCGCTACGGGGCCCGCAATGACATCGCAAATTTTGAAGGCTTGTTGGAAATCATCGGAAATCATGCGTCTGATTTTTTGCGCTTGCAAGTAGTACGCATCGTAGTAACCGTGCGACAGCACATACGCGCCCGTCATGATGCGACGCTTCACTTCTTCACCAAAACCTTCAGCGCGTGAACGTTTGTACATCGACACCAAATCGGTGTAATCCTTGGTACGGTGGCCAAACTTGACGCCATCAAAACGGCTTAAGTTGCTAGACGCTTCAGCGGGCGCAATGATGTAGTAAACGGGAATAGAAAGCTCTGTGCGTGGCAAGCTAATCGGCACCAACTTGGCACCCAGCTTTTCGTATTCTTTCAGGGCAGCATCGACTGCTGCGCGAACACCCGGCGCCAAACCTTCGCCAAAAAATTCTTTGGGTATGCCAATGCGCAAACCCTCAAGGGACGCATTCAAATCGCGCGCAAAGTTTTCTGCAGGCACATCCAGAGATGTGGAGTCTCGGTCTAAATCGGGACCGCACATGGCAGACAACATCAGCGCACAGTCTTCTGCTGTGCGTGCCATCGGGCCGGCTTGGTCCAAGCTAGATGCATAAGCAATCATGCCGTAGCGTGAGGCGCGGCCATAGGTGGGCTTGATGCCCGTGATGCCGCAAAAACTGGCAGGCTGGCGAATAGAACCGCCAGTGTCTGTGCCGGTTGCTGCAGGCACCAAGCGCGCAGCAACAGCGGCCGAGCTACCGCCTGAAGAACCGCCTGGCACACGAGATGCATCCCAGGGGTTGGTGACTGATTTGTAAGCCGAGTTTTCGTTGGACGAACCCATGGCAAATTCATCGCAATTGAGCTTGCCCACATTGACCATGCCCGCACCGCCAGCCTGAACGCCCAATTTGCGCACCACAGTAGCGTCAAACGGCGAACGATAGCCTTCCAACATCTTGGAGCCGGCTGTGGTGGGGAAGTCAGTGGTGACAAAAATGTCTTTGTGCGCCATGGGCACACCCGCCAAAGGACCAGCGGTACCTGCGGCCAATTGGGCATCGGCCTCTTTGGCTTGGAACAAGGTGGCTTCTGGGTTTAGGCTTAAAAATGCACCTGAGACATCGGCTTGGCTGCGCGCCAAAAAATGCTGGGCCAGCTCGGTGGCGCTGACTTTTTTGGCACGAAGGTCGGCGGCCAGAGCGGCAACGGTTAAATCATGTAATACAGTCATGGCGTCCCCTTACTCAATCACTTTGGGAACCAAAAACAAGCCGCGCTCCACAGCGGGAGCGCTTTGTTGATTGGCCTCGCGCTGATTGGGCTCGCTAGCTACGTCATCGCGCAAACGCAAAGCCATCTCTTGGATGGTGGCAATGGGGTGTGGCAGGGGCTGGACACCGGTGGTGTCAACCGCGCGCATGGCATCCACAATGGTGAAAAAGCCGTTGATTTGGTCCAACATGCGTTGGCCTTCCTCGGGCGGGAGCTCTAACCGGGCCAAATTGGCAATGCGGTCAATATCTTGGGCAGTCAATGACATAAAAAAATAAACTCTTTACGGGCTCTTTACGGGCACTGAAGTCCTCAAATTTGAGGCTTCAATTGGCGTTTTTTTTCAAGCGATCGGTTATTATCGTGTGTTCGCTGCAAGCTCTCCAAAAAAGCTTGTTCAAGCCCACAAATTTTTCCCTTTCAGGCCCCCCAAAACCGCAGTTGCCCATGCTGTGACTGCAGTTGTTTAGGATTTGTTATGTTCAGTTCGTTTCGCCGCTATTTTTCTACCGATTTGGCCATTGACTTGGGTACCGCCAACACCCTCATTTTTGTCCGCGACAAAGGCATCGTTCTAGACGAACCTTCCGTCGTGGCCATTCGCCACGAAGGTGGTCCTCAAGGCAAAAAAGTCTTGCAAGCAGTCGGCCACGAAGCCAAGTCCATGCTGGGCAAGGTACCTGGCAACATTGAAGCCATCCGCCCCATGAAAGACGGCGTGATTGCCGACTTCACAGTCACCGAGCAAATGCTCAAGCAATTTATTCGCATGGTGCACCCACGCAGCACCTTCAAGCCAAGCCCCCGCATCATCATTTGCGTGCCTTGTGGCTCCACTCAGGTCGAGCGCCGTGCCATTCGCGAATCCGCTCTGGGCGCTGGCGCCTCAGAGGTGTACCTCATTGAAGAACCCATGGCAGCCGCCATTGGCGCAGGCCTGCCCGTATCAGAAGCATCAGGCTCCATGGTGGTCGACATTGGTGGCGGCACCACCGAAGTGGGCGTCATTTCATTGGGTGGCATGGTCTACAAAGGCAGCGTGCGCGTAGGTGGCGACAAATTTGACGAAGCCATCATCAACTACATCCGACGAAATTACGGCATGCTCATTGGCGAGCCCACAGCAGAAGCCATCAAGAAAAGCATTGGTTCTGCTTTCCCGGGCTCTGAAGTGCGCGAGATGGAAGTTAAGGGCCGCAACCTGTCAGAAGGTGTGCCCCGTAGCTTCACCATCAGCAGCAACGAAATTCTGGAAGCACTCACCGATCCACTGAACAACATTGTTTCTGCTGTCAAAACAGCGCTCGAGCAAACGCCCCCAGAATTGGGTGCAGACATTGCCGATCGCGGCATGATGCTCACAGGTGGCGGCGCTTTGCTGCGCGACCTCGACCGTTTGTTGTCAGAAGAAACTGGCTTGCCCGTTTTGGTTGCAGAAGACCCACTGACGTGCGTTGCGCGCGGCTGCGGCATGGCACTTGAGCGCATGGACCGTTTAGGCAGCATTTTTACCAGTGAATAATTTCGGCGCAATCCATGGCGCTTGATTCCATCGATCGCTCTCCTCCACCCTTTTTCAGGGTGGGGTTTGCGCCTTTAACCAAACTCATTTTTTTCAGCTTACTGTCCATTTTGTTGATGGTCGCTGACAAAAAAATACAGTTCACGCAGCCCATTCGCGCCGTCCTTTCCACGGCCATCTTGCCCATTCAATGGGTTGTCTTGCAACCTGGGCGCGCGTTGAGTTCGGTCGGGGAATACTTTCAAAGTCTCGATCAAGCGCAAAGTGATTTGGCTGCAGCCAAAATCAAAGCCCTGCAACAAACCATTCGGGCACAACAGGTTGAGCAACTTCAAGTTGAAAATCAGAGCTTGCGCCAATTGCTTGACCTTCAAACTCAAGCCATCAAAAAGTCTCAAATTGCAGAAGTTTTGTTTGACGTCGCAGATCCCTACAACCAACGCATCGTGATCGACAAAGGCTCTTTGAAAGAAGTTGCACTGGGCTCTCCAGTCGTTGATGTGGGCGGCGTTGTCGGTCAAGTCACACGCGTGTTCCCGCTCACATCAGAGGTCACCTTGCTAACCGACCACGATCAAAGCATTCCTGTGCTCAACAGCCGCACTGGTGCCAGAAACGTCGCTTATGGTGATGTGCTCAATGGCTTGCCAAAAATCGAACTGCGGTTTGTTCCAGCCAGCGCAGATGTCAAAGAAGGCGATTTACTCACCACCAGCGGCATCGATGGCGTGTACCCTGCAGGCCTGCAAGTAGCCAGAATCAGCCACATCGAAAGACGGGTTGACATCTCTTTTGCACGCATCCATGCAACACCTTTGGCCGAGATGAAGGGCCGACATGTGTTGGTCATCCATCCAGCAAGTCATATCAACGCCAAAGGCAAAACGCCATGATCATGGATCGGGGTCAGGCTTTGTTGCTGCCGGTCAGCCCTTGGTTCATCGCAACCAGTTTGGTGGCTGCACTGTTGTTGAACATGCTTTTGAGTTTGACCCAAACCATCTGGGTGCCAGATTTTTTGGCTGTTTGTATTTTCTTTTGGGGCATTCACCAACCACGCAGAGTGGGCATGGGCCTCGCCTTCTTTTTGGGTTTGTCGGTCGATGTTCAGCAATCAGCTTTGCTGGGGCAGCACGCCTTGAGTTATGTTTTGCTCAGTTATTTTGCCTTCAGCATACACCGGCGCTTGCTCTGGTTCACTGTGAAAGAGCAAATGTTGCAAGTGTTGCCTTTCATCTTGCTCGCTGATGCAACCGGCTGGGTCATTCGACTTGCCACTGGTGACAATTTCCCAGGGTGGTCCATGTTTTTACCGCCATTTTTTGAAACGCTTTTGTGGCCTGTTGCCAACAGCCTGTTGCTTGCGCCTCAACGCCGTGCGCACGACCCTGACGCCAACCGCCCCATCTGATCATGGCTTTGCACCTGCCCTCTTTGAGTGAGTTGCGCAACACGGAGTTTGAGATTTTCAAATTTCAAAGTCGTGTCATGGTGCTGCAAGGTGTCGTGCTGTTTTGTTTTTTGTTGCTAGGTGCCAGGTTGTTTTACTTGCAAGTCATTCGACACGATGATTTGCTAGAACAAGCTGAAAACAATCGCACCGCCATCCTGCCCACCGTGCCCAACCGCGGCACTATTTTGGACAGAAATGGCATTGTGTTGGCCAACAATTATTCTGCTTACACCTTAGAGATCACGCCATCCAAAGTCAAAGACTTAGAAGCCACCATCGATAGCCTGGCAGAAATTATTGACGTTCCCTTGCGCGACCGGCGCCGGTTCAAACGCATGCGCGAAGAATCCAAAAACTTTGACTCCTTGCCCATTCGCTCGCGCCTGACGGAAGAAGAAGTGGCCAAGTTTTCTGCACAGCAGTTTCGTTTTCCTGGCGTTGAAATTAAAGCGCGACTGTTTAGGAATTATCCCTACGGCCATTTGGCCAGTCACGTCGTGGGCTACATTGGCCGCATCAACCAAAAAGAAAAAGAACAAATTGAAGAAAGCGAAGACGAAGGCAATTACCGGGGCACTCAATACATTGGCAAACTGGGCGTAGAGCAGCGCTATGAAAAAGAACTGCATGGCATCACAGGCGTGCAAGAAGTAGAGACTTCAGCTGGCGGACGTGCCGTCAGAAAGCTTGCAACGCGACCCGCTACGCCCGGACAAAACGTTGTCTTATCGATCGACATCAAATTGCAAAAAATGATTGAAGATCTATACGGTGACCGACGCGGTGCGCTGGTTGCGCTAGATCCTCGCACTGGCGAGGTCTTGGCATTTGTCAGCAAACCCACGTTTGATCCCAATCTTTTTGTCGATGGCATTGACAGTGAAAGCTGGAAAATGCTCAGTGAGTCAATTGATAAACCGCTTTTGAATCGGGCCATGCGAGGCACTTATCCGCCGGGTTCTACCTACAAGCCTTTCATGGCGCTGGCAGCACTAGAAACTGGCAAGCGCAGTGCCAGTGCCATCATCAATGATGCAGGCTCGTGGTCTTACGGTGGGCACACCTTCCGAAGTCATGGCGATACGGGCTTAGGGCCTGTCGACATGGTGCGATCGATTGTTCTGTCCAGCAATGTTTACTACTATTCATTGGCCAATACGATGGGTGTAGACACAATGCATGATTTCATGAAACCACTTGGTTTTGGTCAAATCACAGGCATCGATTTACCAGGTGAATTGCGTGGCGTTTTACCCAGTACGCAATGGAAAAAGAATACCTACAAACGTCCTGAACAGCAACGATGGTACGGCGGCGAAACGATTTCACTGGGCATTGGCCAAGGCTACAACGCTTTCACCATGCTTCAATTGGCCACAGCCACGTCAACTTTGGCAAACGGCGGTATTCACCGAAAGCCTCGACTGGTAATGGCAACACAAGACCCTATTGCACGTGTCGACAGAGTCATTGCTGGTGATGAGCCCGTGCATCTTGGCTTCAAGCCTGAAAACATTGCAGTGGTTCACCAAGGTTTGATTGGCGTTGCAAAAGAGGGCACATCAGCACGCGTTTTTGCCGGGGCACCTTACCAAAGCGCAGGTAAAACCGGAACGGCACAGGCCGTCACCATTGGGCAAAAAGACAAATACAACGCAAGCAAACTTGAAGAACACCAGCGTGATCACGCGCTCTACATGGCCTTTGCCCCTGCCGAAGACCCTCAAATTGCGCTGGCCATCGTGGTGGAAAATGCAGGCTTTGGTGCCGCACAGGCAGCCCCCATTGCACGGCGCGTATTTGACTATTGGTTGCTCGGCACTTATCCCAGCATAGAGGACATCGAGGCTGCTCAAAAAGGCCAAGCTGTCACGCCCATCGGCGTTAAACGACGCAAAGAGGACATCCAACTGACCCCTAGTGAAGGTGTTGTGGGCGTCATGGGCAATCGATAGTGTGGTGCGGCTGGCGGGGATCGAACCCACGACCCTTGGCTTCGGAGGCCAATACTCTATCCACTGAGCTACAGCCGCTTTTGAAATGATTTTCTGAAGGCAATTATGGCACGCGAGCACCTTTGACTTTGCTGTCAAAGCCATGTGGCCACCCCGCGGGTATAATTCTGGCTTGATTTAGCACCCGCAATACTTCGCAAAGAATCACTGAGGACGTCATGAGCACGAACAGCCACGATCACGGCCACACTGGCAAATCCAAAATTTCAAAATCAGACCTTTGGCTGATCATCGCAGCAATTGTGATCATCGTCGTAGGCTATTTGGATGTCAGCAAATCAAACATTACCTACAGCACCGCCGAGCGCGATGTTGCACAGCGCATCCAAAAAGTGGGTAGCGTTCAATTCCGTGAAGCCCCCAAGGAGCTGCGTGCAGGCCAAGATGTTTACAAAGCACAGTGCGCAGCCTGCCACACAGCAGGTGTGGCTGGTGCACCTAAGTTAGGTGACACAGCCGCTTGGGCACCCCGCATCAAGTTGGGTTATGAGGCTTTGGTCAACTCTGCACTCAAAGGCAAAAATGCCATGAGCGCACAAGGTGGCGGCGAGTTCAGCGACTTAGAAATTGGTCGCGCTGTGGCTTTCTTAACCTCCTCTGCAGGCGGCACTTTCAAGGAGCCTGCAGCACCTGCTGCCGCACCAGCCGAAGAAAAGAAGTAAATATTTGAAGCTGAGGGCTTCAAGACAAGCCTTCGCCTAGCTTGCGCTACGAACAAACCGCTCGATGCAAATCAGAGCGGTTTTTTCTTGTCTTGCGCTGGGCTTTTTCTGAATTCAAACAGTGTCTGCAAGTCTTCAACCTTAACTGTTTCCAACTGCCAATAAGCTAGCTCAAGCCCTTCTGCTGCTTTGCCAACGTCTAGGGTGTGAAGCAAGCCAAAGCCTAAGGGAGTGTTGAAGTAAACGCGGCCTTCTTGGTCGGTAAAACAAGCAGACGCTGTGGTCTCTTGGCCAGTATGAGCGCTTAACTGAAAGTCATCCGACAAACGCCAGACCAGCGGCGTAGAAGCCAACTCGACATAGACTCGCTGCGGACCATTTTGAAAATACCAAGCGCCTTGCGCATCACGTGCGTAGTTGCGGTGAATGAATTCAATCAGTTTTTCATGACGCAACAAAGAACCTTTTGCGCCTTGGGCGCCACTTTGAAAACTGCCGCTAGTCTGCGCAGCGTCATCTCGCAGATACCAATGGCCGCGCTCATCCAAACCTAACCAGCCATAACAATCGGGCACATTGGGCCATTTGGCCATGGCTTGTTTGACGAGATCGTCCATTGAATGCTTTCATGACAAATGCTGAATTAACCAAGTACCCACGGCTTCAGGCATGGCTTTCAAATGGCCTGGGATAGAACCTTTTGCAAAGCCCACATGGCCACCGTGCGGCGGTTGCCACAATTCTACGCAAGGGCTAACTCTGTGTGTTGATGGCAAACTGTCTGCAGGTATGAAGGGGTCGTTGAGGGCATTCAAAGCCAAGCCTGGAATTTTTATGTTTGCCATCAGGGGCAATGCCGATGCTCGCCGCCAGTAGTCATCGGTGTTTTGAAAACCATGCAACGGCGCCGTGAACACATTGTCAAACTCGTACAAATCTTTTGAATCCAGCATTCGCTGCGCGTCAAAAAGGCCTGGGTGTTGCTTTAACTTTGCCAAGGCTTTGGGCTTCATGGAGCGTAAAAACATTCGGGTATAAACCTGACGATTGAACCCCTCGCCTATGGCTTTGCCGCTAGCAGCCAAGTCTAGTGGCGAACAAATGCTGGCAACTGCTTTGACCTGTTTTTGTGCTTCTTGACCCTGCTCACCCGCCCAACGCATCAACGCATTCCCTCCCAAAGAAACACCAGCAGCCACAAGGCCGGGCCTTTGCGCAGCGTCGGCTTGTTGCTTGAACTTTCTCAAGAAAAAATCAATTTCGGCATGATCGCCAGAGTGATATGCGCGTGGAGCTGTGTTCAAGGTTCCGCTACACCCTCTGAAATGTGGAATGGCCAGGTCGCATTTGTTTTGCACAGCCCAGTCTGCAAATGCTTCTGCGTAGTGACTTGAAGACGAACCTTCCAAACCATGAAACAACACCAACAATGGTTTGGCTGAATCCGATGCGGCAGCCTCACAAAAATCGACGTCGACAAAATCTTGATCAGGCGTGGTCCACCTCTCCCGCCGCCAATTTACGGGTGAATTCGAAAAACGTTTGGCATAAAGCGCTGGCCAAATGGTTTGCAAATGACCACCAGGCAACCACCAAGGTGAGCGGTAAGAAATCACAGCGTCTTAAAACTTAATGCAACACGGAAGGGCTAGAAGACATTTCTTGTTGCGCATGCGGTGTTCCAGGGCTTGCGTGGTGCGCCACCATGCGCCAACCTTGAGGCGTCTTGTGATACACGTTGGTGGCAATGACATAAGCTGTTTGCGGTCCATCCGGGCCCAGCACATCGACGCGTTCGACCAAATGGTGCATGGCGCTGGCCAATGAATCTACTTTGTGAATATTTTCTGGATGGGCTTGCACCGTGCCATTGGCAAACATGGCCTCAAAGGCTGAGCGAATTGCACCCGCACCCACCAGCCTAGGACCACCTGGGTGCACACACACAATTTCTTCTTCATCGGCCCAGCACGACATCAAGCGTTCTATGTCGCCTTGCCTGAGGGCGTCATAAAAAGTAGCTTCCACATCATCAGGATTGCCACCCAAAGTGGCGGCTCGAAGTTTGGCTTTGCGCATGGTGTCCTTAGAAACAAAAAACCCGGCGTGCGCCGGGTTTCAGAAAACGATCAGCGCGCTCAACGCAATCATTTTATTTTTTAGTGCGGAACTTGCGCAAGGCCGCCAGTTGGGCAGCAAATACTGCCAACTCGCTTTGCGCACGTGCCATGTCGATTTCGGACTTGGCATTGCGAAGGGCGTCTTCCGCTGCGGCTTTTGCTGCATTGGCTTTCTCTTCGTCCAAATCTTTACCGCGAATAGCAGTGTCAGACAACACGGTGACGTGGTCGGGTTGCACTTCCAAAACACCGCCAGCCACGAAGACAAACTCTTCGGTGCCGTCGGCTTTTTCGATGCGAACAGAGCCAGCCTTGATGCGTGAAATCAACGGTGTGTGACGGGGATAAATGCCCAACTCGCCAGCTTCACCAGGCAAGGCCACAAAACGGGCTTCGCCTGAGAAGATCGACTCTTCGGCACTGACCACATCAACGCGGATGGTGTTCATAGTTTGTTCCTTGAAAAGGGTTTACAAAAATGGCTTACGCCATTTTCTTGGCCTTTTCGAAGGCTTCGTCAATGCCGCCAACCATGTAGAACGCTTGCTCTGGCAAGTGATCGCACTCACCGGCCACAATCATCTTGAAGCCACGGATGGTTTCAGACAAAGGCACGTACTTACCAGGCGAGCCAGTAAACACTTCAGCCACGTGGAAAGGTTGTGACAAGAAACGCTGAATCTTACGGGCACGGGCCACAGCCAACTTGTCTTCTGGTGCCAAGTCGTCCATACCCATAATGGCAATGATGTCGCGCAGTTCGCGATAACGCTGCAATGTACCCTGAACAGCGCGAGCTGTTTCGTAGTGATCCACACCCACGACCAACGGATCGAGCTGACGGCTTGTAGAGTCCAAAGGATCCACAGCGGGGTAGATACCCAAAGAGGCGATGTCACGTGACAACACCACAGTAGAGTCCAAGTGAGCGAAAGTTGTCGCTGGAGATGGGTCGGTCAAGTCATCGGCAGGCACGTAAACGGCTTGGATGGAAGTGATGGAGCCCACTTTGGTAGAGGTAATACGCTCTTGCAAACGGCCCATTTCTTCGGCCAATGTAGGCTGGTAACCCACAGCAGAAGGCATACGACCCAACAAGGCGGACACTTCGGTACCGGCCAATGTGTAACGGTAGATGTTGTCTACGAAGAACAACACGTCTTTGCCTTCGTCACGGAAAGATTCGGCAATGGTCAAACCTGTGAGGGCCACGCGCAAACGGTTGCCTGGTGGCTCGTTCATCTGACCGTAAACCATGGCCACTTTGGACTCAAGCAGGTTTTCCAAGTTCACCACACCAGAGTCAGCCATCTCGTGATAGAAGTCGTTACCTTCACGAGTACGCTCACCCACACCGGCGAACACGGACAAGCCGCTGTGCGCTTTGGCGATGTTGTTGATCAGTTCCATCATGTTCACGGTTTTGCCCACACCGGCACCACCGAACAGACCCACTTTACCGCCCTTGGCGAATGGGCAAACCAAGTCAATCACCTTGATGCCGGTTTCCAGCAATTCTTGTGATGGGCTCAATTCGTCATAAGCAGGGGCCTTACGGTGAATAGAAGCTGTGAGTTCTTGGCTAACAGGACCGCGCTCGTCGATGGGCGTGCCGAGCACGTCCATGATGCGGCCCAGTGTGGCCTTGCCAACTGGCACTGTGATGGGGTTGCCGGTGTTGGACACCATCAAACCGCGGCGCAGACCGTCAGATGAACCCAGCGCAATGGTACGCACCACGCCGTCACCGAGTTGCTGCTGCACTTCCAATGTGAGGGCAGAGCCGTCCATTTTCAGAGCATCATAAATTTTTGGCATTTGATCGCGTGGAAATTCCACGTCAACCACGGCGCCAATACATTGAACAATTTTTCCTTGGGCTTGCATTTTTCGCTCCAATAATTTGAATTAGCTGAACTGTCTTGATCGTCTTAGCCGCTGATCGCCGCGGCGCCAGAAACGATTTCGGACAATTCTTTGGTGATGGCTGCTTGACGAGTTTTGTTGTAAACGAGTTTGAGCTCGCCAATCACATTACCCGCGTTGTCTGTTGCAGCCTTCATGGCGACCATGCGAGCTGCATGCTCGGAGGCCATGTTTTCTGCAACAGCTTGGTAAACCAAGGCTTCCGCATAACGAACCAGCAAGTCGTCAATGACAGCTTGTGCATCGGGCTCGTACAAATAATCCCAACCGTGTTCTTTGCCAGCAGCCTGGGTTTCAGCTTCCATCTTGTCTGCTGACAAAGGTAGCAGTTGTTCAATGGTTGGCTGTTGAGCCATGGTGCTGATGAACTTGTTGTAGCAAAGGTAAACCGCACTCAACTCGCCATTGGCATACGCATCGAGCATGACCTTGACGGGGCCGATGAGTTTTTCCAAATGGGGTTTGTCGCCCAAGTGCGTCACTTGTGACACCACTTTGGCACCCACGCGATTGAGAAAACCTAAACCTTTGCTGCCGATGGCGACTGCTTGCGCAGTTTTGCCAGCGGTTTGCGTATCACGCAACTGTGCGGTGACAGCGCGCAACAAGTTGGTATTCAGACCGCCGCACAGACCTTTGTCAGTGGTGACCACAATGAAGCCAACGGCTTTGCCGTCGGAGTGCTTCATATAAGCGTGCACATACTCAGGATTGGCCTTGCCGAGATTGCTCGCGATAGCGCGAATTTTCTCTGCATAAGGACGTGCCGTGCGCATGCGCTCCTGCGCCTTGCGCATTTTGGAGACAGAAATCATCTCCATCGCTTTGGTGATCTTCTTGGTGTTTTCCACCGATTTGATCTTGGTGCGTAGTTCCTTGCCCGATGCCATCAGAGGCTCCTTTTGGTCAGGTAGAAATTAAGCAAAAGTTTTCTTGAAGGCGGCCACAGCAGCGTTCAACTCGGCTTCGGCGTCTTTGTCCAAAGCTTTGGTCTCTTCGATTTTTGCCAACAAAGCGGCATTTTTATCTTTGAGGTACGCGTGCAAACCACTTTCGAAGGACAGAATTTTCTTCACGTCCACGTCGTCCATGAAACCTTTGTTGACGGCGAACAAAGAAGCACCCATCAAGCTGATGGATTGTGGGCTGTATTGAGCCTGCTTCAAGAGTTCTGTCACGCGGGCACCGCGGTCGAGTTGTTTGCGTGTGGATTCGTCCAAGTCGGAAGCGAATTGCGCGAACGCTGCCAATTCACGGTACTGGGCCAAGTCGGTACGGATACCGCCAGATTGACCCTTGATGACTTTGGTTTGAGCCGAGCTACCCACGCGAGACACAGAAATACCGGCGTTAATCGCTGGACGAATGCCTGCGTTGAACAATGAGGTTTCCAAGAAGATCTGGCCGTCGGTAATCGAAATCACGTTGGTTGGCACGAAGGCTGACACGTCACCAGCTTGCGTTTCGATGATTGGCAACGCTGTGAGTGAGCCTGTTTTGCCTTTGACCGCGCCTTTGGTGAAGGCTTCTACGTACTCAGCGTTGACGCGAGCTGCACGCTCGAGCAAACGGCTGTGGAGATAGAACACGTCGCCAGGGTAAGCTTCGCGGCCTGGTGGACGACGCAAGAGCAATGACACTTGACGGTAGGCAACAGCTTGCTTAGACAAATCGTCATAAACGATCAAAGCGTCTTCGCCGCGGTCGCGGAAGTATTCGCCCATGGTGCAACCAGAGTAGGCTGACACATATTGCATGGCTGCGGATTCAGAAGCGGAAGCTGCCACCACAATGGTGTATGCCATGGCGCCGGCTTGTTCCAACGCGCGAACCACGTTTTTAATGGAAGAAGCTTTTTGACCAATCGCCACATACACGCAGGTCATGTTCTGACCTTTTTGGTTGATGATGGCGTCGATGGCCACAGCTGTTTTACCAGTCTGACGGTCACCAATGATCAATTCACGTTGGCCACGGCCCACGGGCACCATGGAGTCAATTGACTTCAAGCCAGTTTGCATAGGCTGGTCAACTGATTTACGTGCGATCACACCAGGCGCAACCTTTTCGATCACGTCGGTCATCTTGGCGTTGATGGGGCCTTTGCCGTCAATCGGCTGACCCAAAGCGTTGACCACACGGCCAATCAACTCGGGACCCACTGGCACTTCCAAAATGCGGCCTGTACATTTGACAGTGTCGCCTTCAGAGATGTGCTCGTACTCACCCAAAATCACGGCGCCGACAGAGTCACGCTCCAAGTTCAAAGCCAAACCGAAGGTGGCAACACCAGCGGCAGTAGCGGGGAACTCAAGCATCTCGCCTTGCATCACGTCTGACAGGCCGTGCACGCGCACGATACCGTCAGTTACGGACACCACAGTGCCTTGGTTACGGATGTCTGCATCAGAAGACAAACCTTGGATTCGGCTCTTGATCAGCTCAGAAATTTCTGCTGGATTGAGTTGCATGACTCTTTCCTTCTTTCTTTAAATAGATCCGGACTCTCGCCGCCTTAAGCAGTGAGGGCCACTTTCATTTGTTCCAGACGGGCCTTGACGGAGGTATCTAACACTTCGTCCCCCACGACCACGCGCACGCCACCAATCAGTGACGCATCGACCTCAACGCTGACGTTGAGTTTGCGGCCGAAACGCTTTTCCAGTGTTCCAGACAGATCAGCCAAAGCGGCTGCATCAATGGGGAAAGCACTGTGAACGATCGCATCGGCGGTGCCACCTTGTGCATTTTTAAGTGCACGGAATTGGCTGGCAATTTCGGGCAATGCGGCAAGACGGCGGTTTTCAATGGCCAAACGCAAGAAGTTTTGACCTGCTGCTGGCAACGCCGTTTTCACGACGCCAGAAATCAGATCGAACACTTGCGTGTCGGTCACCTTGGGGTTTTCAGAGAATTGCAACAGTTGCGAGTTGCTCGCAACTGCGGCAAGCTCGTCGAGCCAAGCTGCAGTACCCGCAAGGTCGGCCGATTGCGCTTTGAAAAGCGCATCAGCGTAAGGGCGGGCGATGGTTGCAAGTTCTGCCATGGTCTTCTCGGACTGATAAAGGATTACAGCTCGGTCTTCAGACGGTTCAACAGATCAGCATGAACACCCGCATTGACTTCCTTGCGGAGAATCTGCTCGGCGCCCTTCACAGCCAATGCCGCAACTTGCTCGCGCAAAGTTTCACGGGCATTCACCGTTTGTTGCTCTGCTTCAGCTTTTGCTGCAGCAATGATCTTGTTGCCTTCTTCAGTGGCACGGGCTTTGGCTTCTTCGATGATCGTCAAAGCACGGCGCTCGGCGTCAGCCAAGCGAGAAGCCGTTTCGTTGCGTGATGTGGCCAATTCGGCTTCGACGCGCTGGTTGGCAGCGGCGAGTTCTGATTTGGCTTTGTCAGCAGCGGCGAGGCCGTCGGCGATTTTTTGAGCTCGTTCATCCAATGCAGCTGCAAGGGGTGGCCACACGAATTTCATCGTGAACCAAACCAGAATTGCAAAAACAATGGCTTGAACAAACAGGGTTGCATTGATACTCACGGCAACACCTTTCTTTTGGTTGTTGCAGGAATTACTTCAGAACAAACGGATTCGCGAAAGCGAACATCATGGCGATACCAACGCCAATCAGGAAAGCCGCGTCGATCAAACCAGCCAACAAGAACATTTTGGTTTGAAGTTCGTTCATCAATTCGGGTTGACGAGCAGCTGCTTCGAGGTACTTGCTGCCCATGATACCGATACCGATACAAGCGCCAATCGCGCCCATGCCGATGATGAGACCAGCTGCCAAAGCGACGTAACCGAGAACGTGTTCCATTTAATTGCTCCTATGGATGATGATGGAAAGGTTGAGAAAAAACTAAACTAAATTGTGACGCTTAGTGAGCGTCGTGCGCTTGACCGATGTAGACCAAAGTCAACATCATGAAAATGAAAGCTTGCAAAGCCACGATCAAGATATGGAAGATGGCCCAGATGGAGCCAGCGATCACGTGACCGATGGGCATCAAGATGCCGGTCAATGACATGGCGGCCGTACCACCCATCAAAGCGATCAACATGAAAATCAGTTCGCCGGCATACATGTTGCCGAACAGTCGCATACCGTGTGACACGGTTTTGGCGACGAATTCAATCATTTGGAAGATAAAGTTGAAGGGCCACAAAATAGGATGTGCGCCGAAAGGTGCCGTGGTCAACTCGTGGAACCAGCCGCCAATGCCCTTGATTTTGATGTTGTAGTAAATACAAATGAGCAAAACCGACACAGACATGCCCAATGTGGTGGACAAGTCGGCTGTAGGCACAACGCGGAAATAATGGATGCTGTGATCGAGACCTGTCACGGCAAACAAACCATGGAACAAATCGACAGGCAAGAAGTCCATCGAGTTGAGCAAGAAGATCCAAACAAAAACGGTCAAGGCCAAAGGCGACACGAGTTTGCGGCTTTCGGCGTTGTGAATGATGCCCTTGGCTTGTGAGTCAACCATTTCAAACAAGATTTCAACGGCTGCCTGAAAACGACCAGGTACGCCGGAAGTGGCCTTGCTGGCAGCCTTCCACAAAAAGAAGCTGCCCAACACACCCAACAAAATACCCCAAAAAATGGAGTCAATGTTGAAGACTGAAAAGTCAATCACACCCGCCATCGGCTTGTTTTGCAGATGGGTCAGGTGGTGGCCGATGTATTCACCGGCGCTGGGAGCGTTTGCAGCTGACATTCTCTAGGCTCTTTAAAAATTAACTTTAACTTTTCAATTGAGGCACAAGTTAGGTCACCGGGTGGAACACATTGCGCCAGGCAAACACCACCCAATAAACCTTCATCGTAACCACGAGGCCCACCAACATGGCAGGCCAACTTAAATCTTTGACTAACCAAACCGCCGCATAAAGCATGGCGATTGTGAGGCCAATCTTGACCAATTCCCACAGCAAGAACCCAAAAACCGCAGTACCTGAGTTCAGCATAGTGGCTTTGCTGGTAAGGCCCCGCGCGAACAACGCTGCAGGCACCACCACCGCCAAACCACCATATGCTGCCGACCAAGCCGCCGAAACCCTGCCCGTCAAGAGCCAAGTCAAAGCCGCTACAGCCAATCCAACCATCATTTGCGCCAACACCACACGCCAAACAGAGAGTAGCGGCTGTTGGCGGCGCAAATTTTGCACCTCTTCAGCTGTTAACGGCTTGAATTGTTCCAGATCTCTAACGTCTTCTGCATCATATGCATCACCATATGCATGGTTTACTGACTTGAGACCAAGGACGGGGCCGTCTTTGCGCACTGTCTTCATTAGGCTTGTCTTGTGGCGGGATTCTGAGCTTGCATGTTTACACACAGGTTACAGAAATACCCAGGGTTCCGCAAAGCTCACGATTATAGGTGAAAACCCATACTGTCAAAAGAGGCCACAATGGAAGTCCTTAAATTCTTGTTATTTGCGCTTGAGCAGGAAGCTGATATATGTACGAACTGATTAAATTCACCCATTTGGCATCAGGCATTGTCTGGATGGGTGGCATGGCCGTCATGATCTGGGCGGTCCGCCCCACTGCAATTTCATTGTTTGAGCCGCCTGTTCGTTTGCCCTTTTTGGCAGCGGTCATGTCACGCTTTTTCAAGTTGGTGGCGATCTGTGTTTTCTTGCTTCTCGCCACAGGCGGCGCCATGCTGGTGGGCGTCGACATGAAAATGGCCCCCAAAGGCTGGCACGCCATGCTGGGCATTGGCACGCTCATGTGCCTCATTTTTGGACACATTTACACGGTCCCTTTTCGTCGCCTGAAGTTGGCTTTGGCCCAACAAGAGTTTCCTGCAGCAGGTGCACAATTGGCCAAAATACACCCCCTGATGATTTTGAACTTTGCACTCGGCTGGCTGGCCATCGGTGCCGTGGTCATCTGGCGTTAACTCAAATCAAAAACCACATCCATGAGCGCTACTCAAACGACCCCTATCCCAGGCGATCCTCGCAAAGAGTCATTGATTGAATACCCCTGCGACTTTCCCATCAAAGTCATGGGCGCACGCGTGGATGGCTTTGCCGAAGCCATGGCGGAATTGGCCACGCAATTTGACCCTGGCTTTAACCCAGCCACCATCGAAATGCGGCCTAGCAAAGCGGGCAATTACCTCAGCGTCACCCTCACCATCAGGGCCACCAGTCGCGATCAACTCGACAACTTGTACCGCGCCCTGACAGGCCATCCCATGGTCAAAGTAGCCCTCTAGCACGCCTTTTATGTTGGTCAAACCCTTAGGTCTTGTGGACTTTGCTGGCACTTATCTGGCCATGCAAGACTTCACGGCTCAAAGAACGCCAGATACAGCGGACGAGCTCTGGCTTTGCGAACATTCGCCCGTCTTTACGCAAGGTTTGGCGGGCCAAGCAGGGCATGTGCTCAACGCCGGCAACATTCCTGTCATAGCCACCAACCGCGGCGGACAGGTCACTTATCATGGCCCGGGCCAAGTGATGGCCTACCCCCTGTTGAACTTGCAGCGCGCCGGCTATTTCGTCAAAGAATACGTTTACCGCTTGGAAGAGGCCGTCATTCGGACCTTGGCGCATTTTGGCGTCACGGGCCATCGCGTGCCCAACGCACCTGGCATTTATGTTCGCCTGGCCGACCCTTTTGCCCACACTGCACTGACAGGCCCTGCGGTGCCTGGCGACCCCTTCAAGGGCCTTGGCAAGATCAGCGCGCTGGGCATCAAAGTCAGCCGGCAATGCACTTACCATGGCTTGGCCCTGAACGTGAAGATGGACCTTGAACCCTTCCAACGCATCAACCCCTGCGGCTATGCTGGTTTGCAAACCGTGGACCTTTTTACAATTGGGGTCAACACATCTTGGGAAGAAGCAGCCGACGTCTTGGCGCACAAACTCGCGCCCCTGCTATCGCCTTGATGATGAACTCAACTGTGCCTTCGACACTGAAAGAACGCAATGACCAAAGATACTGACGCTGTCCGCAATGTGGTGCGTGAAGCGCAAACTGTCGAAAACTACGATGCGTCTGCCAAGCAAAAAGCAGCGGCCAAGTTGTCTCGCATCCCGATCAAAGTTGAACCCGGTGAAGTACTGAAAAAGCCCGAATGGATTCGCGTCAAAGCAGGCTCACCCACCACGCGTTTTTACGAAATCAAAGACATCCTCCGCAAAAACAAATTGGTCACGGTTTGTGAAGAAGCCAGTTGCCCCAACATTGGTGAATGCTTTGGCAAAGGCACGGCCACCTTCATGATCATGGGCGACAAGTGCACACGTCGTTGCCCTTTCTGCGATGTGGGCCATGGCCGCCCCGATCCATTGGATGTGAACGAACCGGGCAACTTGGCACGCACCATTGCCGACTTAAAACTCAGCTACGTCGTGATCACCAGCGTCGACCGCGACGACTTGCGCGATGGCGGCGCGGGTCACTTTGTCGATTGCATTCGCGAAACGCGTGCATTGTCGCCACTGACACAAATTGAAGTGCTGGTGCCCGACTTCCGCGGTCGTGACGATCGCGCCTTGGAAATTTTGAAAGCGGCACCGCCCGATGTGATGAACCACAACCTGGAAACCGTGCCACGTTTGTACAAAGAAGTGCGTCCAGGCTCAGACTTTCAGTTCTCCTTGCAACTCTTGAAAAAATTCAAGGCGCTTTTCCCCAACGTTCCCACCAAATCAGGTTTGATGGTGGGCCTCGGTGAAACCGATGAAGAAATTTTGGCCGTGATGCGCGAGATGCGCGAACACAACATCGACATGCTCACCCTAGGTCAGTACTTGGCGCCGTCCAACAGTCACTTGCCAGTGAAGCGTTATGTACACCCCGACACCTTCAAGATGTTTGAAGAAAAGGCCTACGAAATGGGCTTCAAGCATGCCGCTGTAGGGGCCATGGTTCGATCCAGTTATCACGCCGACCAACAGGCGCACGGTGCGAGTTTGACCCGTTGAAAGCATCCGTTCGCGCAACTTGGCTCGCCTTGGGCGCTATTGCGCTGTGGGCCACACTGGCCCCAGTGGGGGTGCGTTTGTCACACCTACCGCCTTTTTTAACAGCGGGCTGTGCGTTGCTGATTGGCAGCTTGGTGGCCCTGCCTTGGTCTGGCTTCAAGTGGCGCTTGGCCATCGTGCCAGCCTCCACTTTGGCAATGGGCATTTACGGTTTGTTTGGCTATCACTTTTTGTTGTTTGTTGCATTTAGAACAGCGCCAGCTGTGCAGGCCAATTTGGTCAACTACCTGTGGCCATTGTTGATCGTGGTGCTGGCACCCTTGTTCAACAAAAACACCCGCCTCAAATTACGTCAAGTGATTGCTGCAACTGCAGGGTTTGCAGGTGCGGCCCTGGTCATGACTGGCGGCAAAACCATCAGTGCAGATTTCGAGATTGGTTATTTGGCAGCCTTGGCTTCCGCTTTCATTTGGGCCACCTACTCGCTACTGACACAACGTGTTCAAGCCTTCCACACGGCGGCCATTGGCAGCTTTGGTTTGGTATCTGGCTTGCTGTCGTTGGCATGCCACTTTGCACTCGAAACGCCAGTGGCATTGACTGCCCAAGATGCTGGACTATTACTTTGGATGGGCCTTGGGCCCTTGGGCGTGGCCTTTTACCTGTGGGATGCCGCACTCAAAAACGGCAATGCACAACAGATCGGTTTACTCAGCTTCATCACACCCTTGGGCTCTACGGTGCTCTTACTGATCGACCGCCAAGAGGCACTCACACCCCTCGTGGCTTGGGCTGGCTTTTTGATTGTGGGTGGTGCGTGGTTTGGCCGAAATACAGGTCCACAAGATGCCGCAAACGATCCGCACTTTGAAGGCAAGGAAGCGTCGTCAGTGCCCAGATAACAAGCTGGCGGGATCTTCTGAGTCCAGCACTTGCTGGGCGAGAGATTTGAGTTTTTCGGTGTCGGCACGCAATATTTGTTGTTTGACCAACAAGACTTGTGATGGATGCATCGAAAAACTTCGCAAGCCCATGCCCAACAACAAGCGAGTCATGTTGACATCGCCCGCCATCTCGCCACACACCGACACGCTCTTACCTTGCGCGGCACCTTCGCGAATGGTGTCTGCCACCAAACGCAACACCGCAGGGTGCAAGGGATCGTACAAATGCGCCACGCTTTCGTCAGCGCGGTCAATGGCCAAGGTGTATTGAATCAAGTCGTTGGTGCCAATTGACAAGAAATCAAAATACTTCAAGAACAACTTCAAGGACAAAGCGGCTGCTGGAATTTCAATCATGGCGCCTAAGCGCACTTGACCATAGGCCACGCCACGTGCGTCTAAATCAAGCTGCGCTTGCTTGACCAGTGCCAGTGTTTGATGAATTTCGCTGGCATGCGCCAACATGGGCACCAACAAGTTCACTTTGCCCAAAGCTGCCGCACGCAAAATAGCGCGCAGTTGCGTCAAAAACATCTCGGGGTCGGCCAGGCTCCAACGAATGGCGCGCAAACCCAAAGCAGGATTCAAGTGCGCGGCATCGTGACGCGCTTCATCCAAGGGTTTGTCGGCACCAACGTCTACCGTGCGAATAGTGACTGGCAACCCTTGCATGCCGTCAACCGCGCGGCGGTATTGCTGAAACTGCTCTTCTTCGCCTGGCAAATCACCTTGCCGGCCCATGAACAAGAACTCACTTCGAAACAAGCCAACGCCCACAGCACCGACCATGATGGCTGCGTCTGCATCTTCTGGCATTTCAATGTTGGCCAGCAGTTCAATTTTTTGGCCATCCAATGTGACCGCCGGCGTATGACGCAATCGGGTAAGGCGTTCGCGCTCCAAGTCGCCTTGACGCTGCTTGAAACCATATTCCGCCAAGATAATGGGAGAGGGGTCGACAATGACCACGCCCATGTCGCCATCGATGATGATCCAATCGTCTTGACGAATCAGTTGGCTGGCACTGCGTGCGCCCACCACGGCAGGAATGTCCAAGCTGCGAGCCACAATGGCGGTGTGCGAGGTCTTGCCGCCCACATCGGTCACAAACCCCGTAAACACACTTTGCTTGAACTGCAGCATGTCGGCAGGCGACAAATCGTGCGCCACCAGCACCAGCGGCACGTCCATGGTGTCGCCCAGTTGCAATTCTTGTTGAGGCCGCACATGCGGCTTGGTGCGTACCACGGGTGATGTGCCACCTTTCAGAAAATGCAGAACTCGCTCAGTCACTTGCTCAAGATCAGATTTGCGTTCACGCAAATACGCATCTTCCATTTCGTCGAACTGGCGACCAATCACTTCCATTTGACTGCTGACAGCCCATTCGGCGTTGTAGAGCCTGTTTTCAATCCAGTGCTTGACGCCCAAGGACAAGCTTTCATCCTCTAGCAGCATCAAGTGCACATCGAGCAGTGCACCCAGCTCTGGCGGGGCGTCGTCAGTTAAATCTTTTTGCAAGCGCCGGAGTTCATCGACCACGGCGTCACGCGCTTGGCGCAAACGGGCAATTTCAGCGTCAACTTGTTCTGGTTGAATGAAGTAATGCGCAACGTCAACGCGGCTGGAAGCAACCAGTACCGCGCGTCCAATGGCGATGCCTCTGGCAACCGCCAAGCCATGAATGCTGAACGTCATTCACCCTCACCAAATTTGTCGGCAATTAAAGCCAGCAAGGCGTCTAAGGCTTCTTGGGCTTGTTCACCGTCGGTATCAATGACCACTTCACTGCCTATGCCGGCCGCCAACATCATCACGCCCATGATACTTTTGGCATTGACGCGACGCTCTCCTTTGGCCATCCAAACTTCGCACGGAAAACTGCCAGCCAGCTTGGTCAGCTTGGCAGAAGCACGCGCATGGAGGCCGAGCTTATTGCTGATGGTCGTGGTAGCTTGGGGCATGTCGAGGTCCAGTTTGATTTTGAGGTGCGGTACAACCTACGGGCATGATGCCTTGCGCACCACCTGCCTGTGCTCGGGTTGCCAAAGCATCTAGCGATTCATGTCGATAACACACGCTGCGCAGCAGCATGGGCAAATTAACGCCCGCCAACAATCGGGTGTCGATGCCATCGTTGAGTTTTTGGGCCACATTGGAAGGCGTTGCGCCAAACACATCGCTCAACATCAACACTTCGGGGGTGTTGAGCTTGGCCATGGCAGCTTTGGCCAACAACAAGCTTTCTTCGGGGCTGGCACTGGGCAAAATGTCCAAGGCTTGAACACCCGACGCACACTCCGGATACACATGCAAAGCGCAATCACGCAAAGCAGATGCCAAGGGTGCATGGGCGACGATGAGAATTCCGATCATGCTGAATTATCGCGGTTTGCCCAATGAAAATAAACATAGGACAAAACAGCACACAAGCCAAAGACCGAGAAAGCAGACTGAAACGCCAAAACAGGCGACCAGCCCAATGACTTGAAGAAGTCAATGCCAAGGCCAATGCCCCACTGCACCGCAAACACACCCACAAAGATCACCAAGTTGTAGGCAGACAGTGCGCGGCCCGCAAGGTGGGGCGGAAAAGCCATGCCCACGGCAGGCTGTGCCAACGCCACAAAGGTACTGGCCATGCAAAACAAAGCCAAGGCCGCCGCAGTGCCTGCACCCAAGTCTGGGCCAAGCCAGATCACCCCAAACAACACAGCAAAACTCAGCGGTTGCCCCCACGCAATCAATTGATTGGCTGAAATGCCGCCCTTGGACAAACGCGGTGTGATCAAGCCCCACACCCAAAATGTGATCAACATACAAAGGTTGATAGCGAACAAGCCCGTGGCCGCTGACAACGGTGTGTAACCCCCCACCACGGTCATCCATGGGCCAGCCCATAGAGTTTGAAGGGCCAACATGCCGGCATAACAAAAGAAACCAACCGGGGCCATGCGCCAAAAGTAGGCGTTTCGCCATACGGGGCCATAACCCTTCTCTTCTTGCTCTGCAGGGTTAAGGCTGGCTTGCGGCTTCTCCCAAATTGGCACCACTTTGTAAATCAAGAAAATGGCCAACACCACCAAGCCGGCCAGCGCAGCAAAGATGGCGCGCCATCCTGTCAATGGCATCAACCACTGCACCGGCAATGTGGAGGCCAACATGCCCAAAGAGCCCGTCATGAGCATCCAAGAATTGGCGCGCAATTGAGCGCCAGCATCCATCCATCGCCGGTAACCTGTCAGAGGCGCCATCAGACATGCGCTGACCCCAACACCACATAAAAACCTCGCAAGCCACAAACCCAAAAAGCTGTTTGCCATTGCAAATGCAGCACACCCTAAAACGGCAATGACCAAGAATGACATGATCACTGTTTTAGGACCATACCGATCCAGCCACTTGCCCAAAGGCAATTGAGTTGCTGAGAACCCTAAAAAATAACCGCCCGCCAACAAGCCCAAATCTTGTGCTGACAAAGACAGCTCTTGCGTCAGCGCAGGCGACAAAGTCGCCGTGATGGCGCGCATCAAGGTGGACAAAAAGTAAGCAAAGGCAAAGACCAAGAAGACCCCCACCATTTGCCGCTGCGCCAACATGGGGGAAGGGTTCTGATGCGCTGTCATGACAGGCTTTCAATAATTTCTTGCATGCGCCCATTATCGGTGCCTGCAGGTGTGATGATTTTTCGCGACAATCAGGCCATGAATTCACTTGATGGCATCCGCATTCTCGACCTCTCCCGCGTGCTCGCGGGACCTTGGTGTACCCAAACTTTGGCCGACCTCGGGGCCGACGTGATCAAAATTGAGCGTCCCGGCGCCGGCGACGACACGCGCAGTTGGGGCCCGCCCTTCCTCAAAGATGCGCAAGGCAACGACACGCCCGAGGCCGCTTATTATTTAGGAACTAACAGGAATAAGCGCTCACTGACATGTGATATTTCAAAGCCTGAAGGTCAGGCTTTGATCCGTGAACTGGTGGTGCATTGCGACGTTTTCATCGAAAACTTCAAAGTCGGCGACATGGCCCGTTACGGTTTGGACTATGCCAGCCTGAAGGTCCTCAATCCCAAGTTGGTTTATTGCAGTGTCACAGGGTTTGGTCAAACCGGGCCCTACAGCGACCGCGCAGGCTATGACTATGCTGTGCAAGGCATTGGAGGTTTGATGAGCGTCACCGGCGAGCGCGACGACTTGGGAGGTGGCCCTCAAAAGGTGGGTGTGGCGGTGGCCGATTTGTTCACGGGCATGTACGCCACTGTGGGCATTTTGGCAGCGCTTCGACATGCCGAAAAAACCGGTGACGGGCAATACGTTGACATGGCGTTGCTAGACACGCAAGTGGCCATGTTGGCCAATTTGGGCGCCAATTATTTGGTCAGCGGCAAAACGCCTGGCCGTGCGGGCAACGCGCATCAAAACATCGTGCCCTACCAAGTCTTTGAAGTGAAGGCACCTGCACAAGCTGAAACGGGCAGTCGCGACCATTTGATTTTGGCTGTAGGCAATGACGGTCAGTACGCCAAATTTTGTGCCGTTGCGGGTCGTCCTGAATTGGCCCTTGATGAACGATTTGCCAAAAATACCGCACGGGTTAAAAACCGTGCAATCTTGGTTCCCATGCTTGAGCAAATCATGCTCACTCGCACCAAAGCCGATTGGTTGTCTGCGCTAGAAGCCGCCAAGGTGCCCTGTGGTGCCATCAACAATTTGGCCGAAGTGTTTGCCGACCCGCAGGTGGCTGCGCGCAACATGGTGAGCACTTGGCAGCATCCCCATCAACAAGATTTGAAATTGGTGGCAAGTCCACTCAAACTCAGCCTCACGCCCGTCCGACAAGACCACGTGCCGCCTCAATTGGGACAACACACCGCGCAGTTGCTACAAGAAGTATTGGGCTATGACGCAACTCAGATTGAACAATTGCAAAACAAAGGCGTGATCTGATGGCACAGTATTTGTTGGTTCATGGCGCATGGCACGGTGCTTGGTGTTGGCGGCATGTCACAGAGGGTTTGATTCGCGCAGGTCACAGTGCACACGCCATCACCTTGACCGGCTTGGGTGAGCGTTCGCACCTCTTGCACAGCGGCATCGATTTAGAAACGCACATTCAAGATGTGCTGCAAGCCTTGGACGCAGAAGAAATGAACGACGCCATTTTGGTGGTGCATTCTTATGCGGGCATGCTGGGCACAGCTGTGGCCGATCGACGTGCCCACAGACTCAAGCACTTGGTCTACTTGGATGCGGTGGTTCCAAAACCTGGTGAAACTTGGAGCAGCACGCACGCCAGTGCAACGCAAAAGGCACGCATTGAAGCTGCCCAAGAGAGCATCAACAACAGTTTTCCACCACCCGATCCATCTGTGTTCGGACTTAGCGCCGAGGGCTACGAATGGGTGCGACGACAGCAAACACCGCATCCAGGCGGCACCTATCAGCACGTTCTGAATTTCGACCCAGCGCGTGTTGCCAGCGTTCCCAGAACCTTCATCAATTGCACTGTGCCACCTTTGGCAACCATTGATGCAGTTCGTCGACGCGTGATGGATCCTCAGTTTTGGGATGGTCAATGGCTTCCCAATTCCCGCGTGATTGAAATGAAAACGGGGCACGACCCCATGATCAGTGCCCCGAAAGAATTAACTGAGCTGCTGTTGACTTGCTCAGCTTAATCGGCCATCACTCCTTGCGGAAGTTGTCGTGGCAGCCTTTGCAGGTTGCTGCGGCAGGGCCAAAGGCCGTTTTCAAAGCGTCCACATTGCCAGCTTTGGCGGCTGCAGACAACTTGACCATTTCGGCTTGCATCTTGTCTGCAGCCTCTTTGTACTTGGCGCTGTCTTTCCAAATTTCTGGTTTAGCACGTGTCTCACCCTTGTCGCTGCCTTCTGTAAAAGCAGCCCAAGGCAGTTTTGCCATGGCAACCGCAATGTCTGCATTTTCGGCAGCTGCCTTGGCATCGTAAGGGGCACGGCCAGAAGCCATGGCGCCGACGCGACCAAAGTGTGCCGCCATGACTGTAAAGCTTGCTTTACGGTATTTGATGGCATCTTCAGGTTTTGCAAACTGCGCGGCAGCTGGCAAAGCCAGCATCAATGCCAACAAGGATGTGGCAACTGTGATTAGTTTTTTCATAAATCTTCCATTGAGTGTGGTGGTGCTTTACAGTTTCGCATGTTTTTAATTTTTTTGCAGGCCACTCGCATGCTGAAAGTACTGTCATGACAAAAGTTCGAGTTTGGGATTTGCCCACCCGATTTTTTCACTGGTCACTCGCCATACTCATTTTGTGTTTGGTCATCACTGGCAATGTCGGCGGCAACGCAATGGTCTGGCACTTTCGATGTGGCTATGCCGTTTTGAGTTTGTTACTGTTCAGATTGATGTGGGGCGTTGTGGGCGGCCACTGGTCTAGATGGCGCCAGTTGTCTTGCACGCCCAGTGCACTGCGCGCTTACATTTCAGCCATGCCCAGCCCACGGCATTATTTAGGTCACAACCCTTTAGGTTCTTTGTCTGTGCTGGTCATCATGGGCTTGCTGGCACTGCAAGTAGGGACAGGATTGTTCAGTGATGATGAAATTGCCAATGCAGGGCCCTTGACCGTGTTGGCTTCAGAAAGCACCATTGCCTTGGCTACCAAATGGCACAAGGGTTTAGGAAAAACCTTTGTGCTGATCATGGTTGCCATTCACTTGCTGGCCATCGCATGGCATTTTTTCAAACTCAAAGAAAATCTGCCACGTGCCATGTTGCAAGGCGACAAGCCAACTGACACACCAGCCATCGCTTCTAGCGACACAGTCAGAGACTGGGTGAAAGCCTTGATCTGTCTGGCTGTTGCCTCCGGCTTGGTATTTCTCCTGATCAATACCTTTACCGTGGTCCTGTAGAACTGCACTTTTGACGCTACACTTTTTAAAACACAACCCACCGCTGACTTTTGCCTGATTTGCCCCAACCCACCATTGCGCTTGTAACGCCCAACACGCCCGAAGACATAGCGGCTGTGCGTCAAATTTTCACGGAGTATGCGCAGTCTCTCAATGTTGACTTGTGCTTTCAAGACTTTGAAGCCGAACTCGAAATGTTGCCAGGAGAATACGCAGCGCCCAGAGGCGCCCTGCTGTTGGCCATGGTCAACCAGCAGGTGGCTGGCTGCTGTGCGTTGAGGCCGCTCGATTCAGCAGATGACCCGAACGCCGCCGAAATGAAACGCCTTTATGTGCGCCCAGCCTTTCGACGTTTGGGTTTGGGTCGCCAGCTGGCAGAGGCTATTTTGGATGCGGCTCGCCAATGCGACTACAGCTGCGTACTGCTAGACACGCTAGACGAAATGGAAACAGCGCGCGCACTATATGAAGACTTGGGTTTTGAAGAAATTCCGCCCTACTATCACAACCCCTTGCCGGGTGCACACTATCTCAAAGTGATGTTGTGACAGGATGAGCCCTAAGGCTCATCACTGTGATTTTTGTTCTACCCCTTCTATTGAGAAGTGGGCAGTGGTTTGATTAGCCTTTGGCTTGGGCCAACATGGTGTCAGCATCGCTGACTTCAAATTTACCAGGGCCTTCAATGTTCAAGCTGGCCACCTTGCCGTCTTTCACCAACATCGAATAACGGTTGCTGCGCAAGCCCATGCCACGTGCGGTGAGGTCCAAGGTCAAGCCTGTGGCCTTGGTGAAGTCTGCACTGCCGTCGCCCATCATGCGCACTTTGCCTGTGCTCTTTTGTTCACGGCCCCAAGCGCCCATCACGAATGCATCGTTCACGCTAACACACCAAATTTCGTCTACACCTGCAGCCACCAAAGCGCCGTATTGCGCCACATAACCAGGTACGTGCTTGGCAGAGCAGGTGGGTGTGAATGCGCCAGGCAGCGCAAACAAAGCGATGGTCTTGCCAGCAGATGCTTTTGCAACATCTACGGGGTTGGGGCCAATGCTGCAACCATTGCCCTCTACTTCAACGAACTCGGTCAATGTCACTGCAGGAAGTGCGTCGCCAACTTTGATCATGGTGTGTCCTTTACAAATGGATGAGTGGATGTCTGTACGTCTGCGCTACAAAAAGCCGAGACGAAAAAAAACGACTCACAATTGTGAGTCGTTTTGACGAGGTTTGCAGAGTGCAAGCTGATTAAGCTTAAATCGCTGCTGCCTTTTCAACCAAACGGGTCGCAACCCAGTTTTTGGTTTTGGAAATTGGCTTGCTCTCGGTGATCTCGATCACGTCGCCCACGCCATATTGTCCAGTTTCGTCATGTGCGTGGTACTTGCTTGATTTGGCAACAATCTTGCCATACAAAGCATGCTTCACGCGACGCTCCACCAACACCGTTACGGTTTTGGCGCGTTTGTCGCTGACCACCTTGCCGATCAAGGTGCGCTTGAGGGATGTTTTAGCTTCCGTCATGGTCACTCCTTATTTGGCGGCTTGCTTTTCAGCAAGGATGGTTTTGGCGCGAGCGATGCTGCGACGAGTTTCGCGCAGCTGGTTCGTGTTGCCGAGTTGCTGAGTGGCTTTTTGCATGCGCAAATTGAAATGGGCTCTTTGCAGATCCTTGATTTCTTTCGCCAATCCAGCTTCGTCTTGGGTGCGCAGTTCAGTTGTGTTCATTGTGATATCTCCTGAATTACTGGCCAATCATGCGTGCGACAAAAGTCGTGCGCAAGGGCAGTTTGGCTGCGGCCAATTTAAACGCTTCACGGGCCAATTGCTCTGGCACGCCAACGATTTCATACAACACCTTACCGGGCTGAATCTCAGCCACGTAGTACTCGGGGTTGCCCTTACCGTTACCCATACGAACCTCTGCAGGTTTTGTAGAGATAGGCTTGTCGGGGAACACACGAATCCAGATACGGCCGCCACGCTTCACGTGACGTGAAATTGCACGACGTGCAGCTTCGATCTGACGGGCCGTCAAACGGCCGCGGTCGGTGGACTTCAAACCGAAATCACCAAACGCAACCGTGTTGCCACGGGTTGCGACGCCGGTGTTGCGGCCCTTTTGTTCCTTACGGAACTTTCTGCGAGCGGGTTGCAGCATGTTTACTCTCCTTTGGCACCGTCAGCTGCTGCAGCTGGCGCGGCTACTTTACGTACGCGCTTAACGGTGGGTTTGACATCACCACCAGCTTCGGCGGGCTTGTCGCTGCCGTCAACAGGTGCTGTGTTGGTACCGCCAGCACGACGGGGCGCACCGCGGCCTGCACGGTCACCCGGGCGAGCATCACGACGCGGGCCACGTGGGCGACGCTCTTCTTCTTGACGGGGTTCGGCCAAAGCGGGTGCATCGTTGCGACCCAAGTTGTCACCCTTGTAGACCCAGACCTTCACGCCGATCACACCGTAGGTGGTCTTGGCTTCAGAAGTGCCGTAGTCGATGTCAGCGCGCAGAGTGTGCAAAGGCACGCGGCCTTCACGGTACCACTCAGTACGTGCAATCTCGATACCGTTCAGACGGCCAGCAGACATGATCTTGATGCCCAGAGCACCCAAGCGCATGGCGTTTTGCATGGCGCGCTTCATGGCGCGGCGGAACATGATCCGCTTTTCGAGCTGTTGTGTGATGCTGTCAGCAATCAGTTGAGCATCGATTTCGGGCTTGCGCACTTCTTCGATGTTGACTGCCACTGGCACGCCCAAACGAGCTGCGAGTTCTTTTTTCAAGCTCTCGATGTCTTCGCCTTTTTTGCCGATCACAACACCAGGACGAGCTGAGAAAATTGTGATGCGTGCGTTTTTGGCTGGACGCTCGATGAGGACGCGTGCCACAGCAGCGTTCTTCAACTTGGCCTTGAGGTATTCACGAACCTTGATGTCTTCGGCCAACATGCCGGCGAAATCACGGTTGCTTGCGTACCAACGGCTTGCCCAGTTGCGGCTGACCGCAAGGCGGAAGCCGGTAGGATGGATTTTTTGTCCCATATTCTTCCTAGGCCTTTCAGTTGCCAACCGTCACATACACGTGGCATGTGGGCTTGCTGATACGGTTGCCACGGCCTTTGGCGCGGGCGGTAAAACGCTTGAGTGTGGCGCCTTGTTCGACGTAGATGGTTTTCACCTTCAACTCGTCGATGTCAGCACCGTCGTTGTGTTCAGCGTTGGCGATAGCGGACTCCAAAACCTTCTTCACAATGCCAGCAGCTTTTTTCTGCGTGAATGTGAGGATGTTCAAAGCTTGATCCACTTTTTTGCCGCGAATCAAATCGGCGACCAGGCGGCCTTTATCGACCGACAAACGGACGCCCCTGAGGACTGCACGTGTTTCCATGGTCTTTCCTTATTTCTTCTGGACTTTTTTGTCCGCTGGATGACCCTTGAATGTACGGGTCAAAGCGAATTCACCCAGCTTGTGGCCAACCATTTGGTCAGTCACATAAACAGGCACGTGTTGTTTGCCGTTGTGCACAGCAATGGTCAAACCGATGAAATCGGGCAAGACCATAGAACGACGTGACCATGTTTTGATGGGCTTCTTGTCTTTCGTTGCAACGGCTTTTTCAACCTTGGCAACGAGGTGATGGTCAACAAATGGACCTTTTTTAAGTGAGCGAGTCATTGGCTACCCTTTACTTCTTGCGACGCGACACGATCATGACCTGCGTGCGCTTGTTGTTACGGGTACGGTAGCCCTTAGTCAGGTTACCCCATGGGTCAACTGCATGACGGCCTTCACCGGTACGACCTTCGCCACCACCGTGTGGGTGATCAACAGGGTTCATGGCCACACCGCGGACGGTAGGACGAATACCCATCCAACGCTTCACACCGGCTTTGCCCAACTGGCGCAAACTGTGTTCTTCGTTGGCGACTTCACCAATCGTTGCACGGCATTCGATGTGAATCTTGCGAACTTCACCGGAACGCATACGCACTTGAGCGTAGATGCCTTCGCGGGCCAACAATGTGGCAGAAGTACCAGCAGAGCGAGCGATTTGAGCGCCGGCACCTGGTTTCAATTCGATGCAGTGAATGGTTGAACCCACTGGAATGTTGCGGATGGGCAATGTATTGCCTGCACGGATCGGAGCTTCCGAACCGGACAACAATGTTGCGCCAACTTCCAAACCACGAGGTGCAATGATGTAACGACGCTCACCGTCTGCGTAGCAGACCAACGCAATGTGCGCTGTACGGTTTGGATCGTACTCAATGCGTTCCACTTTGGCTGGAATTGCATCTTTGTTACGTTTGAAGTCAACAACACGGTAGTGATGTTTGTGACCACCACCCTTGTGACGGGTTGTGATGTGACCGTTGTTGTTGCGACCCGCTTTTTGATGCTGTGCTTCGAGCAAAGGCGCATAGGCCTCGCCTTTGTACAGGTGATCACGAGTCACCTTCACCACGCCACGTTGGCCTGGTGAGGTTGGTTTGAGTTTAATGACTGCCATGATTAAGCGGCCTCCCCTGAGAGGTTCAGCTCTTGACCTGGCATCAAGGTGACGTATGCCTTGCGAACGTTGTCGCGACGGCCCACAGTCTTGCCAAAACGCTTGGTCTTGCCTTTGGTGTTCACCACAGACACGCCCTTAACTTCCACCTTGAACATCAACTGCACTGCAGCTTTGATTTCAGGCTTGGTAGCGTCCTGCAGCACTTTGAATGTGACAGCGTTTGATTTTTCTGCAACCATGGTGGCCTTTTCGGACACGATGGGGGCAACCAACACAGCCATCAGACGACCTTCGTCAAACTTTTGTGTGCTCATGCGAACATCTCCTTGAGTTTGTCGACAGCGCCTTTGGTGACAACCACTTTCTTGAAGTGAACCAAAGAAACTGGATCGGCGTAACGGGGCTCAACAATCAGGATGTTGACCAAGTTGCGTGATGCCAAGTAGAGGTTTTCGTCAACTTCTTCTGCAATGACCAAGACAGAGTCGAGGTTCATGGCTTTGAATTTGGCAGCCAATTGCTTGGTTTTGGGAGACTCAACCTTGAAGGAGTCAACCACCGCCAAACGGCCTTCGCGTGCCAACTGAGAGAAGATCGAAGCCATACCAGCACGGTACATCTTCTTGTTGATCTTCTGTGTGAAGTTTTCGTCGGGCATGTTCGGGAAAATACGACCACCGCCACGCCACAAAGGCGATGAAGTCATACCAGCACGTGCGCGGCCAGTACCTTTTTGCTTAAAGGGCTTCTTGGTTGAGTGGTGAACTTGTTCACGGTCTTTTTGAGCGCGGGTGCCTTGACGGGCATTGGCTTGATAAGCCACCACGATCTGGTGAATCAGGTCTTCGTTGTATTCACGACCGAACACGGTTTCTGGCGCTTCAAATTTAGAAGCGGCTTGACCTTGGTCGTTCAGGAGTTCGAGCTGCATCAGTTCGCTCCTTTAGCTTTAACGGCGGGACGCACAGTCACGAAACCGCCTTTGGAACCAGGAATTGCACCTTTGATCAGGAGCAAACCACGGACTTCGTCTACACGCACCACGTCGAGGTTCTGGGTTGTGCATGTGACATCACCGAGGTGACCGGACATGCGCTTACCTGGGAACACGCGACCTGGGTCTTGCGCCATAGAGATCGAGCCTGGCACGTTGTGCGAACGGCTGTTACCGTGCGACGCGCGCTGTGACTTGAAGTTGTGACGCTTGATGGTGCCCGCGAAGCCTTTACCAATGGAAGTGCCTTGCACATCCACTTTTTGGCCCACAGCAAACACCGTAGCAGGCACAGCAGCGCCAGCGGCGTACTGAGCTGCTGTATCAGCAGTCACTTTGAATTCTTGAATGATTTCACCGGCTTCAACGCCTGCTTTCGCAAGGTGGCCAGCAATTGGCTTGGTCACGCGCGATGCTTTGCGCGAGCCGAACGTTACCTGAAGGGCAACGTAGCCATCGTTCTCTTGGGTTTTCACCTGGGTCACGCGGTTGTTTGAAACATCTACCACTGTGACAGGCACTGCGTCCCCATCATCAGTGAACAGACGCATCATGCCCACCTTGCGGCCCAGCAACCCTAGGGAGTTGCTAAGACTCATATTTTTTTTCTCCAAAACTTCCACCCCAGCGACTTCAATTGGCCACTGAGTTTTATATGAAAGAAGGTTAATAAATCTCAACCCAAAACGGGCTGAGCCTCGAATTATAGCCGCGCGTCACAGAACATGGCAAGCGGTTTTTTAATTCGAGTCTTTTTGGGGCTTTTTCAGACCCCGAAGAGGACGCTGCATGCCCAGTTTCCCAGGCAAGCAACACCTCAACTGTTTTGCAATTGCAGATTACTGCAATTTGATTTCGACGTCCACGCCAGCAGGCAAGTCCAACTTCATCAATGCGTCCACAGTTTTATCTGTAGGGTCAACGATGTCCATCAGACGCTGGTGCGTACGGATTTCGAACTGGTCACGGCTGGTCTTGTTGACGTGCGGTGAACGCAGAATGTCAAAACGCTTCATGCGTGTTGGCAAAGGCACGGGGCCCTTGACAATCGCACCGGTGCGCTTGGCAGTGTCTACGATCTCAGCAGCAGACTGGTCGATCAATTTGTAGTCAAACGCTTTGAGGCGAATGCGAATTTTTTGTTTAGCTGACATGCGTGTGCTCCAAACTTAGGCTTAATGAATTAAGCGATGATTTTGGCAACAACGCCAGCGCCCACAGTGCGGCCGCCTTCGCGGATCGCAAAACGCAGACCTTCTTCCATGGCGATCGGGTTGATCAACTTCACAGTGATCGACACGTTGTCACCAGGCATCACCATCTCTTTGCCTTCTGGCAATTCAATAGCGCCTGTCACGTCAGTCGTACGGAAGTAGAACTGAGGACGGTAGTTGTTGAAGAATGGCGTGTGACGACCACCTTCATCTTTAGACAAGACATAGATCTCGCCTGTGAAGTGAGTGTGGGGCTTGATAGAACCTGGCTTGCACAGCACTTGGCCGCGCTGCACGTCTTCGCGCTTTGTACCGCGCAACAAAATACCCACGTTGTCGCCAGCTTGACCTTGGTCCAGCAATTTGCGGAACATCTCAACGCCTGTACAAGTTGTCTTTTGCGTATCAGCAATACCAACGATCTCGATCTCTTCGCCAACCTTGACAATACCGCGCTCGATACGGCCAGTCACCACTGTGCCGCGACCAGAGATGGAGAACACGTCTTCCACTGGCATCAAGAAAGCACCGTCCACTGCGCGGTCAGGCGTAGGGATGTAGGAGTCCAAAGCGGCTGCCAACTTCATGATGGCTTCTTCGCCCAAAGGACCCTTGTCGCCTTCCAAAGCCAGCTTGGCTGAGCCTTGAATGATCGGTGTGTCGTCGCCTGGGAAGTCGTACTTGGACAACAACTCGCGAACTTCCATTTCCACCAACTCGAGCAACTCGGCGTCGTCCACCATGTCACACTTGTTCAAGAAAACGATGATGTAAGGCACGCCCACTTGGCGAGCCAACAAGATGTGCTCACGTGTCTGGGGCATGGGGCCGTCAGCGGCTGAACACACCAAAATAGCGCCGTCCATCTGGGCAGCACCCGTGATCATGTTCTTCACATAGTCGGCGTGGCCTGGGCAGTCAACGTGTGCGTAGTGACGGTTTTCTGTCTCGTACTCAACGTGGGCTGTGTTAATCGTAATGCCGCGAGCCTTCTCTTCAGGGGCCGCGTCAATTTGGTCGTACGCTTTAGCAGCGCCGCCGAACTTGGCTGCCAACACGGTTGTGATCGCAGCTGTCAATGTTGTTTTGCCGTGGTCAACGTGACCAATGGTGCCTACGTTGACGTGCGGTTTTGTCCGCTCAAATTTCTCTTTTGCCATTTCAATTCTCCAAAGAACAAAGCCCGTGTTGTGGTTTTATGTTTGCATCCAATTGCTTGTTCACACCGCACGGGTACAGCGTGGCACTGGATCGCAGACAGGTTTAACTAATACTTTTAATCAGTTGGGGACAGAGCAAAACGCTTCGCATTTTGATCAGTCCCGCAAACCAATTATTTTGCCCTTGAAGCCACAATAGCTTCTGCAACGTTACGGGGGGCTTCAGCGTAGTGCTTGAATTCCATCGTGTACGTGGCGCGGCCTTGAGACATCGAGCGCAATGTGGTGGAGTAGCCGAACATTTCGGACAGTGGTACTTCAGCTTTAATGGCTTTGCCACCGCCGACCATGTCGTCCATGCCTTGAACCATGCCGCGACGTGAGGACAAGTCGCCCATCACGTTACCAGCGTAGTCTTCAGGTGTTTCAACTTCAACGGCCATCATGGGTTCCAAGATGACGGGACTGGCTTTGCGGCAACCTTCTTTGAAACCAAAGATGGCGGCCATTTTGAAAGCCATTTCGTTAGAGTCAACGTCGTGGTATGAACCGAAGTGCAATGTGACCTTGACGTCAACGACTGGGTAACCCGCCAACACGCCTTGACCCAAAGCTTCGATCACGCCTTTTTCGACCGCAGGGATGTATTCGCGAGGAACCACACCGCCCTTGATGGCGTCAACGAATTCGAAACCTTTGCCGGCCTCTTGTGGCTCAACTTTCAAGACCACGTGACCGTACTGACCTTTACCGCCAGACTGACGAACGAACTTGCCTTCGGCTTCTTCGACAGTTTTGCGGATGGTTTCGCGGTAAGCCACTTGAGGCTTGCCCACGTTGGCTTCAACGCCGAATTCACGCTTCATGCGGTCCACGATAATTTCGAGGTGCAATTCGCCTTGACCACCAATGATGGTCTGGCCAGATTCTTCGTCGGTTTGAACGCGGAAAGATGGATCTTCTGCAGCCAAACGTGACAAGGCCATGCCCATTTTTTCTTGGTCGGCTTTTGTCTTTGGTTCGACAGCTTGACGGATCACGGAATCGGGGAACACCATGCGCTCCAAAGTGATGACCGCGTTGGGGTCGCACAATGTTTCGCCAGTGGTCACGTCTTTCAAGCCCACGCAAGCAGCGATGTCGCCGGCGCGAATTTCGTCAACTTCCTCGCGGTTGTTGGCGTGCATTTGCACGATACGACCGATACGCTCTTTCTTGCCGCGCACGGAGTTGTAAACGGTGTCGCCCTTTTTCAGAACGCCAGAGTAAACACGCACGAAAGTGAGCTGGCCCACGAAGGGGTCGGTCATCAATTTGAATGCCAACGCAGAGAATTTCTCTTCGTCGTCAGCTTTGCGTGTCACTTCTTTTTCGTCTTCGTCAAAACCTTTGATGGCTTTCACGTCGAGAGGAGAGGGCATCAATTCCAAGACGGCGTCCAACATGCGCTGGACACCTTTGTTCTTGAAGGCGGTGCCGCACAACATCGGTTGAATTTCGCTGTTGATGGTGCGAACACGCAAACCAGCCGTGATTTCTTCTTCAGTCAAGTCACCTTCTTCGAGGTACTTGTTCATCAGTTCTTCAGAGGCTTCAGCAGCTGCTTCAACCATCTTCTCGCGCCACTCTTTGGCCAATTCGACCAAGTTAGCGGGAATTTCTTCGAAAGTGAACTTCATGCCTTGTGAAGCTTCGTCCCAGATGATGGCCTTCATTTTGCGAAGGTCGACCACGCCGGTGAAGTTGTCTTCAGCGCCGATAGGGATCACGATTGGCACGGGGTTGGCTTTCAAGCGCAACTTCATTTGGTCCACAACTTTGAAGAAGTTGGCACCGGTACGGTCCATCTTGTTCACGAAGGCCAAACGAGGAACCTTGTACTTGTTAGCTTGACGCCACACAGTTTCAGACTGGGGCTGCACGCCGCCCACTGCACAGTAAACCATGCAAGCGCCGTCGAGCACGCGCATAGAACGCTCAACTTCAATGGTGAAGTCAACGTGGCCAGGGGTGTCAATGATGTTGATGCGGTGGTCTGCGAAAGAGCCATCCATGCCCTTCCAAAAACAAGTGGTGGCCGCAGAAGTGATCGTGATACCACGCTCTTGTTCTTGCTCCATCCAGTCCATGGTGGCAGCGCCATCATGCACTTCACCAATTTTGTGGTTCACACCGGTGTAAAAAAGAATACGCTCGGTGGTAGTGGTTTTACCCGCGTCAATGTGAGCGGAAATACCGATGTTGCGATAGCGCTCGATGGGAGTATTGCGAGCCATGATCAACCTCTTGGAATTCAGTTAAAACAAAAAATGCAAATGCCCTGCAGGGTCTCTACAGGGCTTTGCGGTCGGTTGGCAGCGCAACACGAGGCTGCGCGACAACCTCCGGGATTTAGAAGCGGAAGTGTGAGAAGGCCTTGTTGGCTTCAGCCATACGGTGCACTTCATCACGCTTTTTCATCGCGCCGCCGCGACCTTCATTGGCCTCGAGCAACTCGTTGGCCAAGCGCAAAGCCATGGATTTTTCACCACGCTTACGGGCCGCTTCTTTGATCCAACGCATGGACAAAGCCAAGCGACGGACAGGGCGAACTTCGACAGGCACCTGGTAGTTGGCACCACCCACGCGGCGGGATTTAACTTCCACCATGGGCTTGACGTTGTTGATGGCGATTGAGAAAAGTTCAACAGGGTCTTTGCCTGTTTTCTTTTCCATGTTTTCCAAGGCACCATAAATGATGCGCTCGGCAACCGCTTTTTTGCCGCCTTCCATGATCACATTCATGAATTTGGAAAGTTCGACATTACCGAACTTGGGATCCGGCAGGATTTCACGTTTAGGGACTTCACGACGACGTGGCATATTTCACCTCTTTGCTTCAGTTTGATGGCTGGACGTCCGATCCAGACACCCTGCAAATTCATCTTGAATTTGCACTTACTCGACTCCGACATGGAGTCACTTCGTTGAACCGGCTCGTCTAAAAACCAGCACAACACCTTTTTTTAAAAGCTAACTTAAGCTTTCTTCGGGCGCTTAGCGCCATATTTAGAACGCGATTGCTTGCGGTCTTTTACGCCTTGCAAGTCAAGTGAACCGCGCACGATGTGATAACGCACACCTGGCAAGTCTTTCACACGACCACCACGTACCAAAACCACGGAGTGTTCCTGCAAGTTGTGGCCTTCACCACCGATGTAGGAGATCACCTCGAAGCCGTTGGTCAAGCGCACTTTGGCAACTTTACGCAGAGCGGAGTTAGGTTTTTTAGGCGTCGTGGTGTACACACGGGTGCACACACCGCGGCGCTGCGGAGAGTTTTGCATCGCAGGGCTTTTTGACTTGGTCTTTTCGACCTCGCGCCCCTGACGCACCAATTGATTGATGGTTGGCATTTAAAAAAACGTCCCTAAACGTTTGGAATGAACAAAAAAATCTTCTCCGCCCCAAATGCGGAAAAGCCTTCTAGTATAGCCGCGGAATAGGGCCTGTGCAAAAAAATCTATGCAGCCCCGCCTTGAGTCAAAGTTGGCAAGTGCCAACTTTTCTTATTTGATCCATAAACGCAGCGCATCCCAAGCGCGGCCCAGGACGCCCGCTTGCTCTACTGTGTCCAAAGCTTGCAAAGGCATGTCGACCCAGAGCTGCTCACCACGGAAAATTTTGAGGCTGCCAATGGTTTGACCCTTGGTCACCGGGGCCACCAAGGGGTCTGGGCGGACCAGCTGGGTTTTGATCTGCGCAGCAGAACCCGTGGGCACCGCCACCACCAGGGCATCCGAGCGCCCAAGCTTGACGCTGGCCTCTTTGCCCTTCCAAATGGCCGGCGTTGCAACGGGCTGGCCAGCATCAAAAAGCTTGACTGCATCAAATGCGGTGTATCCCCAGTTGAGCAATTTTTGCGCCTCATTGGCACGCGTAATTTCACTGCTGGCGCCCAGCACAACGGCCATCAAACGGCGCGGGCCAAGGTTGGGGAAGTCGCGTTTGGCTGTGGCCACCAAGCAATAGCCTGCCGCATCGGTGTGGCCCGTTTTCAAACCGTCGACGGTTGGGTCTTTGAAAAGCAGCAAATTGCGATTGCTTTCATTGGCTGCGGGGGTTCCTGGGTAACGGTATTTTTTGATGGCGTAGGTGCCCATGTAGTCAGGAAAATCACGCATCAAACGGATGGACAAGGTTGCCAAATCGCGTGCCGTAGTGACATGGCCCGCCTCCGTCAAACCTTCTGGGTTTTTGTAGGTGGTGTTTTTCATGCCCAACACTTTGGCTTGGTCGTTCATCATTTGCACAAAGCGATCGACTGAGCCGCCAACGCCTTCCGCCAAGGCCACAGTGGCATCGTTGCCCGATTGAACCACCATGCCCTTGATTAAATCCTCAACGGGCACCTTCATTTTGGGATCAATGAACATGCGAGAGCCAGGCATTTTCCAGGCACGCTCGCTCACATTGAATGTTTGTTTGAGGTCGACTTTTTTGGCCTTCAAGGCATCAAACACCAAATAGGCCGTCATGAGTTTGGTCAATGAAGCCGGCTCGACGGGCATGTCCAATTCGCGTGATGCCAAAATTTGATTGGCTGTGACGTCTAGCAACAAATAGGCTCGCGCTGCAACTTCAGGCGCAACGGGCACTTGCAAATGCGCCTGAGCCTGCGCTTGCAATGGCAGTAAGTTCAATGACAACGCAACCCAAATTAGGGCTGATCGCAAAGCACTGCGCCGGAGCGTTAAAAACAAAGCTGTCATGGTGTAGAGGGCATGGTTCAACAATCAATTTCGCAAATGGCGACTGACCAAGGAACGGAGCAAGGGCAATTGCCCGTGAAAAAAGTGCGCCACGCCAGGAATGACAGAGACAGGCAAAAATTGAGGGCGCGCCCAATCCATCACGCTGGCCAAAGGCACGGTATCGTCGACCTCGCCATGCACCACCAATGTTTTGTTGTGGAGCTCGGGGGGCACAGGCGCGACTTGGAACCGTGAAGCCGCCGTTCCAACCAGCACCAATTTTTCCAATTGACCCGAAGGGGCCAATTGCGCAGCCGCGTGACTTGTCACAAAAGCGCCAAATGAAAATCCGGCAAGCGCCAACCCAGCCGCAACTGGCGGTGAGTTTTGACTTTGACTTTGTGAAATAACCGCCAACAAGTCTTCCAACTCGCCGCGGCCCTCGTCGTAAACACCGGCACTGGCACCAACGCCTCGAAAATTAAATCGGATGGCGCGCCAACCATTTTGAACAAAGGCCTTGGCCAGCGTCTGAACCACCTTGTTTTGCATGGTGCCGCCAAACAAAGGGTGCGGATGAGAGATGACAGCTACGCCTTTGAACGCGCCCTCTTCTGGTTCGTCAACAAGTCCTTCCAAGACACCTGAAGCGCCTTGAAACTGCACGGCTTGCGTAGCCGAGTTCATCAGCGTCCCACGTCGGAAGGTGTCACCAAGCGTTGCACCACTTGGCCATTTTGGAGATGGCTGTCGACAATTTCATCGATGTCGGTGTTGTCGACAAAGCTGTACCACGTGCCCTCTGGGTAGACCACGGCCACCGGGCCGCCCGCACATCGGTCTAAACAACCTGCTTTGTTGACGCGGACTTTTCCTGGCCCCGCCAAGCCCAAGTCTTTGACACGGGCTTTGCAATGGTCAAAGGCGGCTTGCGCGCCCTGCACCGCACAACAGGACTCGCCATTTTTTCTTTCGTTCAGACAGAAAAAAATATGCCGTTCGTAATAAGGAGTGGATTTTTCGCTCATGCGTCCATTTTAGAGGGGCGGGAAGACGACAAGCGGCGCATCAAATAAACCAACAAAACAAAAGGCCATAGCCAACCTATCCATTGAATCAAGCCATGAAATCGAATGAACTGGCCTTGTTCCCAGTTGTGCAAAGTCAAGGCAAAGTAAGCGCTCGCTGAAGCGTTGTTAAGCAAGCTCAGCTGCAGCACCAAACCCACCAGGGCCAGCACTTGAAGTGCTTTTTCTCGAAGCCACAGCATGGGCAGCGCCAGCAGCGAAGCCAAAACAAAGCCGCCTTGAACGGGCGAGTTAAACCAGCCCCAAGCATGGGCAGGGCCATACGTGAGGGCAGCGGACAAAGCCGTAAAGCCCAAACCAGACATGACCAAGAAACACGCCGCAATGATTTTTTGATACCTTTGCCGAATCAAACTGAAAGCCAGTAAACAAGGCAGCAACAAACCCATGCCAACGCAGAACACCTCATAAATGGGGAGTAATGGTTGCAACTCGACTTCGCGAACAGGCAACCAATCAAGCCATGGCGTGTCCTGCAACCACAATGCCAGCGCATCTTCTGTACGCTCCAAAATTTGGCCCAAGCCCAGCGGCACAGGCGCTGGAAACAACAAGGCCAGCGGCCACAACGCCAAGAGCACCAATGAGCCTCTGGCATCTGGCAGAAACCAGTTGGCGCGGAACCGAGTCCAGCGGTCTAGAAAGCCCCACCGCTCCAAAAACCAAGCCAACGTGGCACCTATCAAAGTGCCGCAAGTGTTCAGCCCCCAATCAACATTGGACGGCACGCGGGCAGGCAAAAAAAGCTGCAGTGTTTCAAGTGCCAATGACAGCAATGACGCCGCAGCGACTGTGAGTGTGACGGCCGGCCAATGCCGTGCGCTGCGTCGCAGTGCCAATACACCAATGAAACCCAACGGCGCATAACCCACCACATTGGCCAAGACATCAAAGCCTGTCCAATACTTGGGCCACGGGGCCATCAGGAAGGCGGTCCAGTCGACCCCCTGAGATCGCCATTGTTCAAAGGGGTAAAGACTGGCGTAAACAATCAATGCGGCGTAAATGCCAGCCAAGGGCCATGCCGCAGTTTTTTGCATGCGCCTTAAAAGGGCTTCACGACCACAAGAATCACAACCGCCACCAGCATCAACACGGGGGCCTCGTTGAACCAGCGATACCAAACATGGCTGTGCGTATTTTGATTGGCTTCAAACTTCTTCAACATGCGGCCGCAAGCATGGTGGTAGCCCACAATGAGCAGTACCAATGCCAATTTGGCATGCATCCAAGCGTTGCCGGGACCCCATCCAATGCCAACGCCCCACCACAGCCACACACCCAGCACAATGGCCGGCACCGACAACAAGGTGGTGAACCTGAGAAGCTTGCGAGACATGAGCAATAGCCGCTCACGCTCAGCCGCGGAATCTTCTGGCACCATGGCCAAATTGACAAAAATTCGCGGCAAGTAAAACAAGCCAGCAAACCAACTGGCCACGAAGACGATGTGAAAAGCTTTAATCCAGAGCATGGTGCAAGTGTAGCCCCGAGGCTTGTTTTTCAACAAACTTCAGGCACAATTTTCAAATGACACTGATTCACACGCCATATCCCCTCAGCCGCCCCCGCAGATTGCGCCGTACCGATTTTTCAAGACGTTTGGTTCGCGAAAACCAATTGACGGTTGACGATTTGATTTACCCGGTCTTTGTTCTAGATGGCAAGCATCAACGGCAGGCCGTTGGCTCGATGCCAGGGGTTGAGCGCATGAGTTTGGATTTGTTGCTGCCAGTGGCAGAAGATTGCGTGAAGTTGGGCATCCCTGTGATGGCTCTTTTTCCGGTCATTGACAGCTCACTCAAAGACCCAGAAGGTAACGAAGCTCTCAATCCTGACGGATTGGTGCCTACCGTGGTCAGAGCCCTCAAGAAAAACTTTCCTGAATTGGGTGTCATGACAGACGTTGCACTCGACCCCTTCACCAGCCACGGACAAGATGGCTGGCTAGACGATGATGGCTACATTTTGAATGACCCCACCTTGGGTCAATTGGTCAAACAAGCCATGGTGCAAGCCGATGCAGGCGTCGACATTGTGGCGCCCAGTGACATGATGGATGGGCGCATTGGCGCCATTCGCCAAGCTTTGGAAGCCAAAGGTCATGTGCACACACAAATCATGGCTTACAGCGCCAAATACGCTAGCTCTTTTTATGGCCCCTTCCGTGATGCCGTGGGCTCTGCCGCCAACCTGGGCAAAGGCAACAAAAAAACCTACCAAATGGACCCCGGCAATACCGACGAAGCGTTGCGCGAAGTGGCTCTGGACATTGCCGAAGGTGCTGACATGGTGATGGTCAAGCCAGGCATGCCGTATTTGGATGTGGTGCGCCGCGTCAAGGATGAGTTTGGTGTGCCCACATTTGCTTATCAAGTGTCTGGTGAATACGCCATGCTGAAAGCCGCTGCTCAAAACGGCTGGCTAGACCACGATGGCGTCATGATGGAGAGCTTGCTGGCTTTCAAACGCGCTGGTGCAGATGGCATCTTGACTTACTTTGCACGCGATGCTGCGCGCTTGCTCGCCAAAGCCTGACCTTCAGTTAACGCAAACCACTTACTCTCTGTTGCATGCGCGTCTTCACAGTCTCTGGCACACACGTTCAAGAAGGATTTTCTTTGCCACGTGCATTGCCTGACAACGGTTTTGTGTGGATTGCTTGCGCCAGGACATTTTTCTCGTCTGAACATGAACAGGTTCAGCAGGCTTTGCAAAACCTCACTGGGCATCATTTGTTTGACTTGCACGTGTCCGATTTGCTCAATGGGCAATTGCCTTCACGCTTCGATTTAACGTCTTACTACGATGTGTTGGTGTTTCGCCGATTGGCGGCGCAACCATCCCGCGCGGCCGAACCTACCAAGCCCCCATCTCGCCTCAAACTCAAAGGAAAGGTCTCAGGACCGCCGGCACTTCGCAGGTTAGACACCAGTCCCATTGGCTTTGCCATTTTCGACAAAGTGCTCCTCACGGTGCACCCAGATGATTGCAGCATCCGCGAGGCTTATGCGGCAAGGCTTTTGGCATCGGGCAGTCAAGCACAAAGCACTGCAAGCACCGAGTCAAACGGGGACGCCGCCAGCGGGTCTAATGCCTCAACAGCCAACCTGCCAGACGAACGATCAGTTGGCGCGCGGGGCATTCCCGTCAGCCCAGCCGACATGATGCTGCGCATGGTGAGCCAGGTGGTCGATGTGTATTTGGATTTGCGCAGAGAACTCACACGGCAGCTAGACCACTGGCAAGCTGAGCTGATCAGCCCTGACACCCGCTTCAACAATTGGCCCGCCCTGTTAGAGGCACGCTTGTCTTTGCACTATCTTGATGAAATTTGTGAAGATCAACGCAGTGCCATGCAGGGTTGGCTAGAGTCTTTGAACACTTGGACAACGCCCAGTGCCAACCCCTTGATCAAAGAACATGAAATTTTGAAAGTGCGCAGTCGGGATGTTTTAGAACACATCGATCGCGTCGTTCATCACGTCAGGCGTTTAGAGCAGAGCATTGAAACTGCCGTTCAAATTCACTTCAATGCCCAAAGCAATCGCACCAATGCCTCCATGCGAACGCTAACCTCTATCACGGCCATTTTCTTGCCCTTGAATTTGATTGCCGCCATCTTTGGCATGAACTTCGATGTCATTCCCATGCTTCACAGCAGTTTTGGCTTTTGGTGGACGATTGGCAGCATGCTCCTGATCGCACTCACCTTGGTTTGGTTTTTTTGGCGCAAACGCTACTTGGTACGATCAGGACACTGAACTCAAGGCTGCTTATTTGCAGCGGTCATGACGGGCTCTTAGCTTAGGTGCGCCTTGAAAAACTCTAAGGTTCTTTGTTGCGCCAAGGCTGCAGACGCCGCATGCCATGCACCCCGCTGATTGCAATTGAAACCATGATGCGCCGCATACGTGAACACTTGTGCATTGGGGTGCGCGGCCTGAAAGGCCTTGACCGATTCCATGGAAATCCACTTGTCTTCTTCGGCAAAGTGCGCCATCACTGGCACTTTCGATTGACGTGCCGACTCGGCTTCAGTCGTCATGCCGCCGCCGTAGTAAGGCGCTGCCGCCGACAAGCCGTTGAGCAAGCAGGCAGAGCGCCAGGTCAGTAAACCGCCCCAGCAATAACCCACCACGCCCACCTTGCCGCCGCAGACTTTGTGCACGTGGTCAATGCTGGCTTGGATGTCTTGCAAAGCACCAGGTGCAGGCAAAGATTCAATGGCCGTTTTCAAGGCCATGCCTGCGCCCATGTCGGCTTCGGCATAGCCCAGTTCTACGTTGGCTTGCGCACGGTGGAACATCGCGGGCGCAATGGCCAAGTAACCTTCTTTGGCGTAAGCATCGGCCACTTCACGAATGTGCAAGTTGACACCAAAAATTTCTTGAATGACCACGACTGCCGCTTTGGCGGGTGTGGCGGGCTGAGCCACATACGCTGGAAATTGCGTGCCATCTGCGGCTGTTAATTGAACAAACGTTCCCATGTAGATCTCCTCAAAATACTTGTGTTGACAGCGCCATGTTTAAGCGAGGGCGCGCTCTACAAAATCTAACCGATCTTGTCCCCAGAAAATTTCGCCTTCGACCACGTAAGAGGGTGCGCCAAACACACCGGCATCAATGGCCATTTGGGTATAGGACTCATAGCGCTCTTGTGCAGCTTGGCTATAGGCTTGTTCTAGGCAACTGGCTGGCAAATTTTGTTCTTTAAGCAACTCGGCCAAGGTTTTCTCGTCGGCAATGTTGCGCTGCTGTGCCCAGACGGCCGACAAAATGGCGCCACTGATGGCCATGGCCGCTGGTGGGCCTGCCGCCATGTCTACGGCAATGATTAATTTGGCGGCATCGTCGCCGCCCACTGGAAAATAGGTCGGTTTTAAATGCAAGGGGGCACCCAGCCACTTGCTAAAGCGGGCCAGCTCAGTCAGCCGATATGCCTGTCTTTGCGGCGCACGCTGGCCCAAGGGCAAGCCACCCGAAATTGGAAACACTTTGCCACCCAGATCGATGGGCATGACGCGAACACTCGCACCTGCTTTCGTCAGGATTTGATGAAATCTCTGATGGCCCAAGTAAGCCCAAGGGCTTTGCGGGGCGAAATAATAGTCGACTGAGTGACTCACAAAAAGCTCCTAGGTAAGGTAATCTGCAGATGCAATGCCGTAGCACCAGACAGTGTTTTAACCGTTTACTCAATATTCTGCAGGAGACAAAGAATGCGCAAAGTAGTTTTGGTCACAGGTGGGAGCCGCGGCATTGGTGCTGCGACCTGCATCTTGGCAGCTCAAAAGGGCTGGGATGTTGCCGTCAATTACACCGCCAACGCACAAGCTGCCGACGAGGTGGTGCAACAAGTGAAAGCAGCGGGTGGCCGCGCCATCGCCGTTCAGGCAGATGTGGCCAACGAAGAACAGGTTTTGGCCATGTTCCAAAAAGTACGTGCAGAACTTGGGCCTCTGCACGGTTTGGTCAACAACGCCGGTGTTGTCGATGTGTCTGCTCGGCTTGATGAAATGAGCATGGCACGCTGGCGCCGCATGTTTGACATCAATGTTTTAGGATCGATGCTGTGTGCACGCGAAGCCATCTTGCAAATGAGCACAAAACACGGCGGCCAAGGCGGCAGCATTGTGAATTTATCGAGTGCTGCGGCAAGGCTAGGCTCACCGGGTCAGTATTTGGACTATGCAGCTGCCAAAGGCGCCATCGACAGTTTTACCTTGGGCTTGGCCAAAGAAGTGGCAGGCGACGAAATTCGCGTCAACGCCATTCGCCCCGGCTTGATTGACACCGAAATTCATGCCTCCGGCGGATTGCCCAACCGCGTCAAAGACCTCGAGCATTTGGTGCCAGCCAAGCGCGGCGGCTCAGCCATGGAAGTGGCGCAGGCCATTGTGTGGCTTTTGTCTGATGAAGCCAGCTACACCACCATGAGCCTGATCGACGTATCGGGAGGCCGTTGATGGCAGGCACACCGGCCAACAAGATCCTTTATTACTGGGAAGACATGCTCCCAGGCAGTGTTCGCGATCTGGGCACCATCACACCCACCCGCGAAGAGATCATTGCCTTTGCTTCACAATTTGACCCGCAACCTTTTCACCTTGACGACGAAGCGGCCAATGCTTCTGTGTTTGGCAGCTTGTGCGCCAGCGGATGGCACACCTGTTCCATGGCCATGCGACTGATGGTGACGAATTTTTTGCATGAATCCTCGAGCTTGGGATCTCCTGGTCTTGAGAACTTGCAATGGAAAAAGCCTGTGCTGCCCAATGACACCCTGCGCCTCCAACACAAAATATTAGAGTCGCGCCCTATGCGATCCAAGCCCGATGTGGGTTTGGTCCGCACCCAATGGGAAATGCACAATCAACATGGCGACCTTGTGTTGCACATGGAAGGCTGGGGCATGTTCAGGCGCAGACATCCTGCGCAAGAAGCTGCTGCAAGCGATTAACATTCACCTGTTCTACATTTACTGAGACAAGCCATGACCGTCACCTCGATTGCTCACTTCATTTCTGGCCATACAACGGCTGGCACTTCGACTCGCGCACAAGATGTCTTCAATCCTGCGACGGGTGCCGTCACAGGCCGCGTCCACTTGGCCAATGTGCAAGACGTGGCGCAAGCGGTTGCTTCTGCGCAAGCTGCTTTTCCTGCATGGGCCGATACGCCACCACTGCGCCGTGCACGTGTCATGTTCAAGTATCTAGAGTTGCTCAATCAAAACCGCGACACCTTGGCGCGCATGATCACAGCCGAGCATGGCAAAGTGTTTACAGACGCACAAGGCGAAGTAACACGCGGCATCGACATTGTGGAATTTGCGTGCGGCATTCCGCAATTGCTCAAAGGCGACTTCACAGACCAAGTTTCAACAGGCATTGACAACTGGACACTGCGTCAGCCTTTGGGCGTGGTGGCGGGCGTCACGCCCTTTAATTTTCCAGTCATGGTGCCCATGTGGATGTTCCCTGTGGCCATTGCATGCGGCAACACCTTCGTCTTAAAACCCAGCCCACTCGACCCTAGCCCCAGCCTGCTGATGGCCCAGTTGCTCAAACAAGCTGGTTTGCCCGATGGTGTTTTCAACGTGGTGCAAGGCGACAAAGAAGCCGTCGACGCACTGGTTGAACACCCCGATGTGAAGGCCATCAGCTTTGTAGGTTCTACGCCCATTGCCAACAGCTTGTATGAAAACGGCGCGCGCCACGGCAAACGCGTCCAAGCTTTGGGCGGTGCCAAAAACCACATGGTGGTGATGCCCGATGCCGACATTGAACAAGCTGTCGACGCGCTTATTGGCGCAGCCTACGGCTCTGCCGGCGAACGCTGCATGGCCATCAGTGTGGCAGTGTTGGTTGGCAATGTGGCCGAAAAATTAATGCCTTTGCTGTTGGAAAAAACAAAGGCGCTCAAAGTATTGAATGGCACCAACCTCGACGCCGAAATGGGTCCTATCGTCACCGACGCAGCCAAGAAGCGCATCACTGGCTACATTGATGCAGGCATTGCAGAAGGCGCCAAACTCTTGGTCGATGGCCGTCAGTTTGACGGCGCCAAAGCGGGCGCAGGTTGCGACAAGGGTTTCTGGTTGGGTGGAACTTTGTTTGACAACGTCACCACCGACATGAAGATTTACAAAGAAGAAATTTTTGGCCCTGTGTTGTCTTGCGTTCGCGTCAAAGATTTTGGCGAAGCCGTGCAAATCATCAACGACCACGAATTTGGCAACGGCGTGAGTTGCTTCACGCGCGATGGCAATGTGGCACGCGAATTTTCTCGCCGCATTCAAGTGGGCATGGTGGGCATCAACGTACCTATTCCTGTGCCCATGGCCTGGCATGGTTTTGGTGGCTGGAAACGCAGCTTGTTTGGCGACATGCATGCCTACGGCGAAGAAGGCGTGCGTTTTTACACCAAGCAAAAATCCATCATGCAACGCTGGCCAGAGAGCATTGGCAAAGGCGCTGAATTTGTGATGCCGACATCTAAATAAATTTCAAAGCCTCCCACCTGCACGCACAACTTCAACGCACAACATGAACGACAGCACCTTTGACTACATCATCGTTGGCGCAGGAACGGCAGGTTGCCTGTTGGCCAATCGGCTGTCGGCCGATGCCAGCAAACGGGTTTTGTTGATCGAGGCCGGCAAGCGAGACGATTACCACTGGATTCACATCCCAGTGGGCTATCTTTATTGCATTGGCAATCCACGCACCGATTGGCTGTACCAAACTGAAGCCGCCGATGGCTTAAACGGCCGCAGCTTGCGCTACCCTCGTGGCAAAGTTTTGGGTGGCAGCAGTAGCATCAACGGCATGATTTACATGCGCGGCCAAGCCCGCGATTACAACCAGTGGGCACAGTTCACAGGCAACGACGATTGGCGCTGGGATCAATGCCTGCCTTATTTCAAAGCGCACGAAGACCATTACAAAGGCGCCAACGATCTTCACGGCGCCAAAGGCATCAAGCCAAGCTTGTTTGACAGTGCCCAAAGTTCTTCGCAAGCCTCCGCCGACTATTTCAAAATACTCAAAGGCAGACAAGCAGGCGGTGAATGGCGAATTGAAAAGCAACGCCTTAGCTGGGACGTGCTGGATGCTTTTGCCAAAGCGGCGCAGCAAGCGGGCATTCCTGCAACCGACGATTTCAACCAAGGCAACAACGAAGGCGTTGGCTATTTTGAGGTCAACCAACGCAATGGTTGGCGCTGGAACACAGCGCAAGCCTTTTTGCGCCCCACTTGCTTTGCAAGGCCCAATTTTGAATTGTGGACGCAAGCACAGGTGGCAGGCTTGGTGCTTGAAACCGATGCCGATGGCGCCAAGCGCTGCACAGGCGTGAAGGTTTGGGATGGCCACCAACTGGTCACTGCGACCGCCTTGCGCGAAGTTGCCCTCAGCGCAGGCAGCATTGGTTCTGCCCAAATATTGCAGTTGTCAGGCATTGGCAATCCAGACGCACTCAAGCCCGTAGGTGTTGAAGTGCAACACGATTTACCAGGCGTGGGCGCCAATTTGCAAGACCATTTGCAAATTCGCTCGGTTTACAAAGTGAAGAACGCCAAAACGCTGAACACCTTGGCCAGCAACTGGTGGGGCAAGGCCAAAATTGGTCTTGAATATGCCCTCTCGCGCAGCGGGCCCATGAGCATGGCGCCCAGTCAATTGGGCGCTTTCACAAAGAGCGATCCTTCGCAACCCTTTGCCAACATTCAATACCACGTGCAACCTCTTAGCTTGGATGCCTTTGGTGAACCTTTGCACAGCTTCCCAGCCATCACCGCCAGCGTGTGCAACTTGAATCCAAGCAGCCGTGGCAGCGTGACGCTCAAAAGTTCCGACTTCAAAGACGCGCCAGCCATTGCCCCCAACTACCTCAGCACCGATGAAGACCGACAAGTGGCGGCCGACAGCTTGCGCGTCACTCGCCGCATCATGTCGCAAGCAGCCATGTCCGCTTTTGAACCTGAAGAGTTCAAACCCGGCGCTCAATATCAATCAGACGACGAGTTGGCCAAGCTGGCAGGTGACATTGCCAGCACCATTTTTCACCCTGTGGGCACCACCCGCATGGGCAAGGAAGACGACCCCATGGCCGTCGTCAACAGCCAACTTCAAGTGCGTGGCATTCGAGGTTTACGCGTGGTTGACGCAGGCGTCATGCCCACCATCACCAGCGGCAACACCAACAGCCCCACCTTGATGATTGCCGAAAAAGCCGCGCATTGGATGGCGCTGGACGCGCTCAAAAACGCCACGGGAAATCCCTGATGGAAATGTCCTATGAAGCCAGATACATTTCATGCACTCGATGAACTGCAGTTTGGGTTCGTTTTGAGGGCAGAGGAGACACCCAAACTACTCGAACATAAACATCCACAACGAGATGTTACTTTTGATAGGCGCCGCGAAAGCGGCGCTTTTTTTTCATGGAAATACTGATCGTCTCTCTGGCGTCCTTGTTGGCCGGCTTGGTCGATTCGATCGTTGGCGGTGGTGGCCTGATCTTGGTCCCTGCACTCTTCGCTACTTTCCCCACCGCCCCACCCGCCACTTTAGTGGGCACCAACAAAAGTGCAGCCATCTGGGGTACCGCATTTGCCACCTACCAATTCAGCCATAAGGTTGAAATGCGTTGGCACGCTTTGATGCCCGCCGCAGCCGCAGGCTTGATTGGCGCATTGTGCGGGGCTTGGTCTGTCACGCAGATCGACCCCAGTTTTTTGCGCAAAGCCTTGCCCTTCATTTTGTTGACCCTTCTGATTTACACCGTGGTCAAGAAAAACATGGGGCAACTGCACGCACCCCGATTCAAGGGACGACAAGAAAGCTTGTTGGCCATGGCCATCGGCATGTTGATTGGTTTTTACGATGGCTTCTTTGGGCCTGGCACAGGCAGTTTTTTTGTGTTTGCTTATGTGCGCTTGTTGGGCTATGACTTTCTCAATGCATCCGCAAACGCCAAATTGATGAACACGGCCACCAATTTTTCTGCCTTGGTGCTGTTCACCTTGCAAGGCCATGTATGGTGGCATTTGGCCTTGCCCATGGCCATTGCCAATGTGGTGGGCAGTTTGTTGGGCACGCGTTTGGCACTGAAACACGGCGCAGGATTTGTCCGCTATGTTTTTCTGGCTGTGGTCGGTGCGCTTATTTTAAAAACCACCTATGACGGGTTTTTGCGCTGAGGTGCAAACTGGGCGTAGGCCACACCTATCAAGGCAACGCCTGCACCCGTCAATTTGATGGCCGTGTACTGTTCGCCTGTTAGCACCCATGCAAAGAAGCCAGCCACTGGCGGCATCAGGTACATCAAGGGCGCTGTTTTGGCCACGCCTCTTACTTGGTTGATCCAGCCCCACACCAACCAGCCACCAAACGCAGAGATCAACACTGACCAAGCCATGGCGGCCCAGCCTTGCAGTCCCAGACTGCCCCAAGGTGCGGCCAATCCGGCCGGCACAGACAACAGCATCACAGGCAGGCCGCCCCACAAGGTGGCATAGCCCATGGTCAGCACGCTGCCATGCTTTTCAAGCAGGGGTTTGGCTTGCACGGTGTAATAAGAAAACAACAGTGCCGCCACAAACAGCATCACATCACCGCCTGTTGCACGCAAATTGCCACTCAACAATTTGTCAGACAAAAACAGCATCACGCCCACAAAGGCCACCACCACCCCGAGAACTTGTGCATGTTGCAGTTTTTCGTGGCCCTTCCAACGCAGAATCAACAAGGTAAAAATCGGCCCACACGCCAAAATCACCGAGCTCGAAAATGGCGTCGACAAATGGATGCCATAGCAAACAATGCCCACATGCAAACTGTGCCCCACAAAGCCCAAGCGGGCCAGCGACAGCAAGTCTTCTCGTGGCAGAGGGGGTAAAAATTTGCCCAAAGTCACGCGCATCAAAATGAGAGCGCAAAGGGGCATGATGAGGTAACGCGCCAACAAAAAGCCACTGGGCGTCAGCGTGTTGAGCAAATACTTTTGAACGCTGAAATTGGCGCCCCAAATCAAAATCAACAGAAGCGCGGCGCCAAGCGCCATGCGCTGATAGCTTGCATGCTTCAATCTTTCACCACCACCGGGACGCGTGCCGCCAAAGCGCACATCAGTTCATAACCCACGGTGCCGGCGGCCTGTGCCACCTCATCAATGGCAACGCCCAAGGGCGACTGTGCACTGACTTTCGATTTCTGCGGCATGCCCCACAGCGTTACTTCACTGCCCAAAGCCGCATGCGGTAAGTCAGTGATGTCTACCGTGATCATGTCCATGCTGACGCGTCCTATGGTGCGTGAAGGATGGCCTTCAATGCACACCGGTGTGCCTGTTGGCGCTGATCGAGGATAGCCGTCAGCATAACCACAGGCCACCACACCAATTCGCATAGCCCGGTCGGCCACAAAAGATGAACCATAGCCCACGGTGTCACCCGCTTGCAAATTTTGGATGGCAATGATGTCAGCGTTCAAACTCATCACGGGTTTCAAGTCCCAATCTTGGGCTGAGTGATGCGGGTAATCTGGCGAACTGCCGTACAACGCAATGCCAGGGCGTATCCAATCGGCGCGAACAAGCACATCATGGGCATGGCGCAAACTTGCCGCGCTGTTGCACAGGCTGCGCTCGCCCGATAAATCGTGCGTGAATTGATGAAACAAGGCCATGGCAGCGCCTATGCCTTTGTCGCCATCGGCATCACTGAAATGCGACATCAGCGAAATTTCATCGACTTGGGGCAACGCATTCAGGCGCGTCCACGCGGCTCTGAAAGCTTGCGGGGCAAAACCCAAGCGGTTCATGCCCGTGTTCATTTTGAGAAAGACCCGATGCGGCTGGTGGGTTTTATGCACTGCCAGCATGTCAATTTGCGCTTCTGAATGCACCACATGCCACAAGTTCAGGCGAGAGCACAATTCCAAATCGCGGGTTTCAAAGGCGCCTTCCAACAAGAGAATGGGGCCGCGCCAACCGAGTTGTCGAACCCGTTCAGCTTCAGACAAATCGAGCAGCGCAATGCCGTCGGCCGCCCGTAAGCCCTCAAAAATGCGCTCAATGCCATGGCCATACGCATTGGCTTTGACCACGGCCCAAACCAAGGCATCGGGGGCCGCAACTTTAATTTGCGACAAGTTGTGGCGCAAGGCTGGGATGTCGAGAGTGGCCTGAATCGGTCTTGGCATGTCAGATCGTTACTTAAACGGCGATCAATTTCGCGGGTAGAAGCCTAGATTGTGGCACTTCAGGGCGTGATATAACCGAAACTTACGCCAACATCTGCGTTGCGGATGTTGCTTTGGTACTTTTCTCAATTTTCGAATTTGGCCTAATGCCTGATCGATTCACTGCATGAACTCATGAAGCGCGGTTTTTACACCATCATGGCGGCCCAGTTTTTCAGCTCACTGGCCGACAACGCACTTTTTGTCGCAGCGGTAGAGCTGATTCGAATTGGCGGCGGTGCCGAATGGCAACGCGCAGCTTTGGTTCCCATGTTTGCCTTGTTTTATGTGGTGCTGGCGCCATTTGTGGGTGCTTTTGCCGACTCTCGGCCCAAAGGTCAGGTGATGTTCATCAGCAACGGCATCAAAGTCTTGGGCTGCCTGATGATGTTGTTTGGCGCCAATCCTTTGCTGGCTTATGCCATCGTAGGCTTGGGCGCAGCGGCTTATTCACCGGCCAAATATGGCATCCTGACCGAACTGTTGCCAGCCTCGCAATTGGTCAAGGCCAATGGCTGGATTGAAGGCCTCACCATCGCATCCATCATCTTGGGCGTGTTGGTAGGCGGGCAATTGGTCGGTGCGCATGTTTCGGGCTACTTGCTCAGCTTTGACTTGCCATTCATTGACACAGGCATCGACACAGCACCAGAAGCTGCCATTTTGTTGCTGATTTCTTTTTATGCCTTGGCCGCTTGGTTCAACACGCGCATTCCAGACACTGGCGTTGAAATGCGCGCCTTGCCCAAAGATCTCAAGGCCTTGTTGCCAGACTTTTGGAGTTGCAACACCCGCCTTTGGAAAGACCGCTTGGGTCAAATTTCCTTGGCCACCACCACCCTGTTTTGGGGGGTGTCTGGCAACCTGCGCTACATCGTGTTGGCTTGGAGCGCTGCTGCTTTGGGTTACTCCACCACACAGGCCTCGAGCTTGGTTGGCGTGGTGGCCATTGGCACGGCAGTCGGCGCAGTTGTGGCCTCTGTCCGCATGAAACTGCACCAAGCCACGCTGGTCATGCCACTGGGTATCGCCATGGGCGTTCTGGTGATGGCCATGAACTTCATCGACAACGTTTGGGTGGCCGCACCGTTCCTTATTTTGCTAGGCGCACTTGGCGGCTTCTTGGTGGTGCCCATGAATGCTTTGCTGCAACACCGCGGTCATAACTTGATGGGTGCTGGGCGTTCCATTGCGGTTCAAAATTTCAATGAGCAAGCCTGTATTTTGATGTTGGGCGGCCTTTACAGTTTCTCAACGGGCATGGGACTTTCTGCCTTTGGCGCCATTACAGCGTTTGGTTTTGTGGTGGCCAGCATCATGTGGGTCATCAAGCGCTGGCACGAACACAACACCCGACATCACAGCGAAGAGTTAAATCGCTTGATCGAAGTGGCCAAAAATGATCACCAGCATGGCTGATCTCTTGCTTTAATTTCACCCAACACGCACAGGACTTTCATGGCCTCCATCTACGATTTTGAAGCGGTACAAATGAGTGGTCAGCCAATGGCTTTGAGTCAGCTTCGCGGACAAGTGATGCTGATTGTGAACACCGCCAGTGCCTGCGGTTTTACGCCCCAGTTTGGTGGGCTCGAAAAAATCCACCAAGCCTACAAAGACCGCGGCTTGTCGGTTCTGGGTTTTCCTTGCAACCAGTTTGGCAGTCAAGACCCTGGCAGCAACGAAACCATCGCCAGCTTTTGCCAGTTGAACTATGGCGTGAGTTTTACGATGATGGAAAAAGTCAAGGTCAACGGCCCCGATGCGCATCCTTTGTACCAATGGTTGTGTGCAGAAGCGCCTGGCCTATTGGGCAGCAAAGCCATCAAGTGGAATTTCACCAAGTTTTTGGTAGGACGCGACGGCCGCGTCATCAAACGCTATGCCCCCATAGACAAGCCCGAGAAAATCAGCAGCGACATTGAGGCCGCATTGGCTGCTTAAACCTCGCGCCATACCATTGCCGTGCGCCAGCAGCAACACTGGCGCACATGACGCACACGCTCGGTTTTTATTTGCTTTTTGACAAAGCCTCGTCGACCAATTCAACCCAATGCCTCACAGGCACATCGGCACCGCTTTGCAAGTGCGTGATACAGCCGATGTTGGCACTCAAGATGGCTTTGGGCTGCAGCTTGTTCAGATGACCCAACTTGCGATCACGCAAGGCATAAGCAGTATCGGCTTGAAGCACAGAGTAAGTGCCTGCAGAACCGCAGCACAAATTGGACTCGATGTCGGTCACGCGCAACTGAAATCCCAATTGACCCAACTGCGCTTCAACACCGCCCTTGAGTTGCTGGCCATGCTGCAAAGTGCAAGGTGGGTGATAAGCCATCAGGCCCGTCTTGGCCACCACCTCGGGTTTCAAAAGTTTTTGAAGTTGGGGCAAGCACAAAGGCAATAGTTCGCTCAGGTCACGCGTGAGTTCAGAAATGCGCTTGGCTTTCTCGGCATATTGCGCATCATGCTGCAACAAATGGCCATACTCTTTGACCGTCACGCCACAACCTGAAGCGTTCATCACCACGGCCTCTACACCTTGTTCTACCCATGGCCACCATGCATCAATGTTGCGGCGCATGTGGTCAAGTCCGCCGACCTGGTCGTTCAAGTGAAACTTCACGCCGCCGCAACAACCTGCTGCGGGTGGCACCACCACTTCGATGCCACAGGCGTTGAGTACCCGGGCTGTGGCCGTGTTGATGTTGGGCATCATGGCGGGCTGAACGCAGCCTGCCAACATCAATACTTTTCGCGTATGTTTTTGGGTAGGCCATGCACCCGCAGCTTGGGGTGCGGGCACCTTGGCTTTGAGGGCAGCAGGCAAAAAGGCTCTGACACTTTGACCTAGCTTCATGGCGGGCGCAAACAAGCTCGATGTGAGTCCCTCCTTCAAGAGCCAGCGCAGTGCGCGATCTTTCAGAGGGCGCTCTACTTTGGCGTCCACCACTTTGCGCCCCAAGTCGACCAAATGGCCATATTGCACACCGCTAGGACAAGTGCTTTCACAATTGCGGCAAGTAAGGCAGCGGTCCAAATGCATCTGTGTTTTGCGAGTGGGCTCGGCACCTTCGAAGACTTGCTTCATGAGGTAAATGCGGCCACGCGGCCCGTCCAGCTCATCACCCATCAATTGATAAGTGGGGCATGTGGCTGTGCAAAAACCACAGTGAACGCACTGGCGCAAAATGGCTTCGGCTTCTTGTCCGATGAGGGTGTTTAGAAACTCAGGTGCGAGTTGGGTTTGCATGGTGAGCCTCAAAAATGCGCGTTCAATCTGCGTGGGCCAAACAAGCCCGCAGGGTCAAATTCATGTTTCAACGCTTGCTGAATGCGTTGTTGTACAGGATCGAGTGGTGTAAAAACAGGCACTGCCACGGGTGTTGCAGCAGTGGCTTGGTTTGGCCTTCTAAACAAGGTGGCCTGACCGCCTACTGCCATGGCTTCACGGCGCAAAGTGTCTGCCGCATCAAGCGGGGCCCAGACCCAACGCTGTGCACCCTGCCACTCCACAAAGGGTGAGCTGACAGTGTCTGGCAACTTGATCACGGGTGCGGTTTGCGGTACCGACAAACGCCATAGGGCTAACTCTGGCGAGGCTGTATTTTCTGTAAAAAAGGGCAAGCGCTGGTCGGCACTGGCCAACCAGTCTTGGGCGGCACTTTCTGCCGCCTGCTCGATCAATTCACTTTTCAAAGCCGCGACATCTTGGGACATGCGCACTTTGGCGGCCTCGACGGCCGCATGTGCCCCACGCAACCGAATGAACAACATGTTGGGTTGACCTGGTGCACTGGTGTCCTTGACCCAACAGCTGGCATTCAAGGGCAAGGGCTGGCCACCCCATCGGTGCAACAAGGCCAGCGCTTGGTCCTGCGGAAGTTGGCACATCAAAAACGCCTCAGCGGGTGCCACAGGCAATACTTTCAAGGAGATTTCGGTGATCAGGCCCAAGGTGCCCCAGCTGCCTGCCAACAAGCGGCTGACGTCATAACCCGCGACGTTTTTCATGACCTGACCACCAAAGGTCAGGTGTTCGCCGCGGCCGTTGATGAATTTCAAACCCAACACGAAATCGCGCACGGCGCCCACATGCGCTCTGGCGGGGCCACTTAAGCCCGACGCCACCATGCCACCCACTGTGGCCTGACTGTGGGCTCGATCGGTATCAAAAACAGGAGGCTCGAAGGCCAAACTCTGTCCTTGTGCTGCCAGTGTGTTTTCTAATTCACGCAAGGGCGTGCCTGCAGCAACTGTCACGACCAACTCACTGGGTTCATATTGAAGAATGCCAGAAAGCCCTCGCGTTTCTAGCAAAGTGCCTTCTAAGGCTTCGCCGTAAAAATCATGACTGCCTGCACCGTGGATGCGAAAACTTGGGCGCTGTGCAGGCGACTGGGCAGCAGCAGCGCGCACAGTTTCCAAGATGGCCGGCAGGTCGGGATAGACAGAGGGCATTGAATTGGAAGAAGGACTTGCGTTCATAGCGCCATGTTAAACGGACAAGCCCTGTTTAGGGCCAACCTTGACCCTGTACCCAAGCAGAAATGGGTCAATTCAGTTGTTGAAAAAACTCACAAGTAAACCAGGTGTTTCAACGCGCGTGGCAAAAACGCAGCCTGAATGGGGCAATGCTTGTAGTTCTGCGGCACTCCTGCCATGTGCCGATGTGGTGATGAAAAGAGTGCGCAAATCTTCACCTCCGAAGCACGGCATGGTGGGGCACTGAACCGGCGTGTCGATCAAGGCAACACACTGGCCATTGGGTGCAAATTTGGCCAAGCGATGGCCTTCGTACAAGGCCGAATAGTAAAAACCTTCAGCGTCTACCGCTGCGCCATCGGGGCGGCCTGCATAAGCAAGCGCCGCATCTGAACCATACGTCCAGTCTTTGGGTTTGGACGGGAACTGCGCAAAAATGCGTTCGCGCGTCATCTGTTGTGTGTCAAGGTCAAAGTCCCATGCGCGAATGCAATGCGCGCCTGTGTCAGACCAATACAGGGTTTTGGCGTCGGGTGACCACGCCAAACCGTTGGCAACTGTGGCCTGATCGGCTTTGGCCATCAAGCGTCCATCGGCTTGCAAGGCATACAAAACGCCGGCTGCTTGATCGCGCGGCTCGTACATGGTGCCACTCCAAAAGTTTCCGGCAGGGTCGCACTTGCCATCATTGAAGCGCAACTTGCCAGTGTCGTAAGGCGCGGCAGCCAACAAGCTTAATGGGCCACCCCAGCTGTCGGCTCGGTAAACGCCGCTGCGCAAAGCCATGACCCACCCGCCTTGTTTTGCTGGCGCAAAACAACCGGGCTCTTCTTGTAATGGCCAGTCTTCAACCACCTGAGCTTGGGATAAATTGGAAGAAACCGACATGCGGCGCAAGCGACGGCCCGGAATATCGACCCAATACAAGCGCTGCTCTTGCGGGTGCCAAAAAGGCGACTCACCCAGGCCATCGGCTTGACTCGTCATGCGGTGCCATTCAGGGCGGACAAAAGGAATTACTGCAGTCATCAAAGATTATGGGTTGCAAAGGTCTTGGCATTTTCAATTAAATTGACCTTGTAACCCTGTGTAACTTTTTGAAGGCGAAAAAAAAGCCCCTGAAGCGGGCAAAAAAAAGCCCGCCGAAGCGGGCTTGTGAGTTGGAGACTAACTTCTCGGAAAGTCTTATGAAAATCTTGACAGATTAGCTGTGATAAGCAGTTTCGCCGTGTGAGCTGATGTCCAAGCCTTCGCGCTCTTCTTCTTCAGAGACGCGCAGACCCACAGTCAGATCAACCAATTTGAAGGCCACCAAAGACACCACGCCAGACCACACGATGGTGAGCAGGACAGCTTTGGCTTGGGTCCAAACTTGCGCAGCGATAGAGTAATCGGCAGCAGTCACCATGGTCACAGTGACCCAGTCGGCTACAAAGCCAGGACCACCCAGCGCAGGTGAGTTGAACACACCGGTTAGCAATGCGCCGACGATACCGCCCACACCGTGCACACCGAAGACGTCCAAGGAGTCGTCCGCGCCCAGCATTTTCTTGAGGCCATTGACGCCCCACAAACATGCAAAGCCTGCCACGATACCAATCACCAAAGCGCCGCCGATACCGACGTTGCCCGCTGCTGGCGTGATGGCCACCAAACCAGCCACAGCACCGGAGGCTGCGCCCAGCATAGACGCTTTGCCGCGCATCAGCGCTTCACCCACACACCAGGCCAACACAGCGGCGGCTGTTGCCAACAAAGTGTTGACGAAAGCAAGGGCTGCAAAACCATTGGCTTCGAGTGCAGAACCTGCGTTGAAACCAAACCAGCCCACCCACAACAATGAGGCACCGACCATGGTCAATGTCAAGGAGTGAGGTGCCATGGCTTCGCGGCCATAACCCACGCGCTTGCCAATCATGAAAGCACCGACCAAACCAGCCACAGCAGCGTTGATGTGAACAACAGTACCGCCAGCGAAGTCAAGCGCGCCCCACTGCCAGATCAAGCCAGCTTTGCCAGTCAACTCGTCAACCATTTCTTTGGAAGCGTAAGCGTCAGGACCCATCCAGAACCAGACCATGTGTGCAATGGGCAAGTAACTGAAAGTGAACCACAAAGTCATGAACAACAAGACTGCGGAGAACTTGATGCGCTCTGCAAATGCACCCACGATCAGGGCGCAAGTGATCCCTGCGAATGTGGCTTGGAAGCCTGCAAACGTGATTTCAGGAATGACCACACCTTTGCTGAACGTTGCGGCATTGGCAAATGTGCCCGCTGCGTTGTCCCAGATGCCGTTCATGAACAAGCGGTCGAGGCCACCAATGTAGGCATTGCCTTCAGTGAACGCCAAGCTGTAACCATAAATGAACCACAGAACGGTGATCAATGAGAAGGTGACCATGACTTGCATCAGCACAGACAGCATGTTCTTGCTGCGGACCAGACCGCCATAGAACAGTGCCAAGCCTGGCACCACCATCATGATGACCAAAATGGTGGAGACCATCATCCAAGCTGTATCGCCTTTGTTAGGCACTAGGACGGGGGCTGCTTCTGCGGCAGCAAGTGCAGCTGCAGGCGCTGTAGCGGGAGCGGCTGCATCGGCTTTCACCTCAGCTTTGGCTTCCACTTTGGCTTCAGCAGCAGGTGCTGTTTGCGCAAATGCTGCGCCGCCAAAACACAAGGACAGTCCCAAGGCGAGGGAGGCAAATAGTTTTTTCATTTTGTGCTCTCTTTCAGGGACATCAAAGGGCTTCTGCCCCAGTTTCACCAGTGCGAATGCGAATGACTTGTTCTAAGTCGTACACAAACACTTTGCCGTCGCCAATCTTGCCGGTGCGGGCACCTGACTCGATGGCTTCGATCACGCGTTCAACGAGCTCGTCGGATACGGCAGCTTCAATCTTTACTTTTGGCAAGAAATCCACCAAGTACTCAGCGCCGCGATACAACTCGGTATGACCTTTTTGTCGACCAAAGCCTTTGACTTCAGTCACGGTAATACCTTGCACACCGATGCCAGAAAGGGCTTCACGCACCTCGTCCAGCTTGAAGGGTTTAATGATGGCGGTCACCAGTTTCATGATGGTTCCTTGTGAGTCAAAAAAAATTAAAAGGCGTACTTGATGCCAACAACCAGGCCAGATTTGCCCAATTGCTTGCCAGCGGGGCTAACGTAAGAGCCTGTTTTGGCGTTGGTACCAATGATGGCGGCTGAAGCAGACAAGCCGTTGCCCAAGTCTTTGCCCAATGTGAGTGCTGCATCTGTGTAGGAATAGATGCTGTTGCCTGCACCTTTGACGCTTTGGTAGCCAATGTGAGGCGTGAATGTGAAACCATTGCCCAGATCAAAGTTGGCTGTCAGGTCAACATAAGAGCTGCCCTTGCTGTCTGCAAAACCAAACAAATTGCCTGTGGTTTGTGAGTACTTCAAAGTTGTCGGGCCCATGGTGACGGCGCCGTACAACTCATTGGTGTTGGCGCTGACGGCCAAAGCATTGCCAGAGTAGTCATAGTGCAAAAAGCCCACGTCGTAAGCCACTTCACCAATGCTGAATTTGTAACCACCGTAGTAGTCAACTTCTGTGTTGGACTTGCCACCCGCGTCTTTGACCCATTTGATGCCAGAGCCCCAAACGCCAACATAAACTCCGCTCTTGTCTGCGTAGTCAGCACCGCCTTGCAAGGCTGGGTCGAAACGTGTTTGTGAAATGCCACGGTAACGGTATTCGTTCACGGCGCCAACGTTCAATGTCAGGCTTGACTCGGGTGCAGCTTGCGCAAAAGCACTGCCGGCACCGGCCAAAGACAAGGCCAACATCAAGGGGGTTACGATTTTTTTCATAGACAGCTCCAGTTAATTAATAGTTTGAGTTGTCCTTTAAGCATTTAGCATGCCAATGCTGCGCTGCGTCATTGCAAGTTAATGTCGCGCCTCTGAAAGCTTGATTCACGGGGCCTTGGTGCTCCAATTGAATCTGCACCGCACTTGTTCTGAATTCACCCATTCACTCAAACGGCGCACTTATTTGGTGCAAGGAACACAAATGCGTTTATCTTTGGTGCAAAGCAGGGCCTTACTAGGCCTTCAATCCCCATCTGTCACCGTCGAGGTGCATCTGGCAAACGGTTTGCCCAGCTTCACCTTGGTCGGTCTGGCAGATGTTGAAGTCAAAGAAGCCCGTGAGCGCGTGCGATCGGCACTTCAAAACTCAGGCTTTGAGTTTCCCAACAACCAACGCATCACCGTGAACTTGGCGCCAGCCGACTTGCCCAAAGACTCTGGGCGCTTTGATCTGCCCATTGCGATAGGCATTTTGGCGGCCAGTGGCCAAATAGATGATCGCCATTTGCATCAATACGAGTTTGCCGGCGAATTGTCCTTGTCTGGCGAACTTCGACCCGTGCGAGGCGCATTGGTCATGGGAATGGCCTTGTACCAGCGCCACAATGCGCCTCATTTGGTGTTGCCACCGGGCAGCGCAGAAGAAGCCGCCTTGGTACCCGGCGCTCAGGTTTTTCGAGCCAAACACCTGCGCGAAGTGGCCCTTCAGTTTCCACTGGAAGGACAAGCACCGCCAGATGCGCACACCCCAACTTGGGCGCGCATGCAGACGCCTAGCAGCACGCCCCCGTTAGAAGCATCAACGAATTGGGACATGGCAGATGTGAAAGGGCAGACAGGCGCCAAGCGTGTACTTGAAATTGCAGCAACAGGTGGTCACTGTCTTTTAATGGTGGGGCCGCCAGGTGCGGGCAAGTCCATGTTGGCACACCGCTTTGCTGACTTATTGCCCAGCATGCGCGTTGAAGAGGCACTGGAAACGGCCGCTGTGGCCAGTTTGGCGGGTCGGTTTCAACTCAGGCAATGGCTGGTTCGTCCAACGCGGCACCCCCATCACTCGGCCAGCGCGGTTGCATTGGTCGGCGGCGGTTCACCACCCAGGCCCGGTGAAATTTCACTGGCACACCATGGCGTTTTATTTTTAGACGAGTTACCTGAGTTTCCAAGATCGGCCTTAGAGGCTTTGCGTGAGCCCTTAGAGTCGGGCAGCGTGACCATTTCGCGGGCAGCGCACAGCGCTGAATTTCCTGCGCGTTTTCAGCTTATCGCCGCCATGAACCCATGCCCGTGTGGCCACGCCGGGCAGGCCCGAGTACCTGGCCAACAAAGTCCTCTGTGTCGTTGCACGCCCGATCAGGTGCTCCGATACAGCAACAAAATCAGTGGCCCCCTGTTAGATCGCATCGACCTGCACATTGAAGTTCCCAGTCAACACGCTGCACAATTGATCAATGCACCTGCCGGTGAAAGCACAGCCACCATCAAGGCCCGATGCCTTCGGGCCAGACAAGTGGCCATCGAGCGGCAGGGTTGCACCAATCAGGCACTGAGTGGCGCCGCACTAGACCAGCACTGCCAATTGGGGCCAGATGCGGCCACTTACATGACGCAAGTGGCCACTCATTTTGCGTGGAGTGGCCGCAGCACACACCGCGTCTTAAAAATTGCCCGAACCATTGCCGACCTTGCTGGCCATTTGACCATCGAACCCGGACACATTGCGGAGGCCGTTCAATATCGACGGCCCTTTGCGGGGCGTCGATAATGAGGCCATGCGCAGAATCAGGCCGTACTGGGATCTCACCCGTATCACGCACCATGCTCCCGACTTAGCGCCCTTTGCAGTTTGGCTGTCTTGGGCCCAGTTGATCACTTGGGGCAGTGTGTTCTACACCTTCTCATTGATCATGGGACCGGTTGAACGCGAGTTGGGCTTAAGCCGCGCAGACGCCTCTTTGGGATTCAGCTTGGCCTTGCTCGCAGATGGCCTGATGGCCTACCCCATCGGTCGCTGGATTGATCGAGGGTACGAGCGTCGCGTCATGACATGGGGTTCAGCTTGGGTGGGCCTGTGTTTGTTGGCGCACAGCTTCATTGACTCTCTTGCCGGGTTTTATGCGGTGTGGCTGGGCTTGGGCTTAGGCATGTCGGCCACTTTGTACGCGCCTGTTTTTGCAGTGGTGACCCGTCGTTTTCCAAACGACTTTCGACGCGCCATCATCATCATGACTTTCTTAGGTGGTTTGGCCAGCACGGTCTTCATACCTCTGTCGTCTTGGTTGATACAAAGTTTGGGTTGGCGGCACGCCTTGTGGGTGCTGGCCTTGTTTCAATGGCTCATTTGTTGGCCTTTGCACGCTAGGTTGCTCCAAGGTGCTTTCCAAAAGAAACCGCTCTTGAAGGCCTCTGAAAATACAGACCTGGCCACAAAGCCTGTCTCTATCAAAGTGCACTTAAGGCGTGCGCCTTTTTGGTTGTTGGCGGGCTTCATGCTGATGACGGCCATCGTCAGTTCTGCACTGCCCGCGCACATGGTGAGCTTGCTTGAAGAGGCGCATCTTTCACCCGCTTGGGTCATTGCCATCCCTGCATCAATTGGCGCCATTCAAGTATTGGGTCGATTTTTATTGTTTGTTTTTGAAAAACACTTGGATGTTCACGCAGCCAACAAATGGATTCCTTGTCTTGTCCCACTCGGCTTGGTGTTTTTAGTAGCCGGCGGTTTAGCGCCTTGGGCCGCCTTGTTGTTTGTCACCTTCTATGGGCTTGGCAATGGTTTGAACACCATTGTCAAAGGTACCGCTATGGCGCAATACGTCAGCCGCGACCATGTGGGCCAACTCAATGGTGTCTTGGGCGTGCCCTTGGCCATGGGGCGCGCTGTGGCGCCTTGGGCTTTGGGTTTGATGTGGACGCCCGAGGTGGGCTACACGCACGGCCTGCGTTGGTTGTTACTGGCCGGCGTCTTGGGTGTGGCGTGTTTGTGGTGGGCGCAAAAGAGCGCGCTTCAAGCACACACGAAGACGCTCACAAGTTAGGCGCTAACAATCGCTGAATGTCTGACACTTTCAAGTTTTGACGTTTGGCCAAATCTTGCACTTGGTCTTCACTCACTTTGCCCACGTTGAAGTACTGGCTGTCGGGATGACTGAGGTAAAAACCTGACACACTGGCAGCAGGTGTCATGGCCAAACTCTCGGTCAGGCCCATGCCAATCTCTTCGCATTGCAAGAGTTCAAACATTTGCTTTTTAACTGAATGGTCTGGGCATGCGGGGTAGCCTGGCGCGGGCCGAATACCTTGGTATTTCTCGGCAACCAAATCTTCTAGTGTTGCATTTTCTGCCGCGGCGTAGCCCCACAAATCTTTGCGTACGCGCTCGTGCATGCACTCTGCAAAGGCTTCTGCAAATCTGTCAGCCAAGGCCTTGAGCATGATGGCGCTGTAGTCGTCGTGAGCGGCTTCAAAAGCTTGCTCGCGTTTTTCAACACCGATACCAGCCGTGACTGCAAAGACGCCAACGTAATCTTGTAGTTTGGTCGGTTGACCTTTTGCATCCAGCAAAGGTGCCACAAAGTCTGCCAAGCAGCGGCTGGGTTTGCCGGTTTGCTTTTCTGTTTGTTGACGCAGGCCATGCCAGGTGAGCACAGGCGCTTGACGTGACTCATCGGCATACAAAGCAATGTCGTCATGGTTCACGCTGTTGGCGGGGTACAAGCCCATCACGCCATGTGCCGTGATCCAGCGGCCTTCAATGATTTTTTGCAGCATCTTTTGTGCATCATTGAAAACCTTTTGCGCTTCCACGCCTACCACTTCGTCTTTCAAAATGGCGGGGTAGGGGCCGGCCAAATCCCAGGTTTGGAAGAAGGGGCCCCAGTCGATGTAGCGCGCCAATTCGGCCAGGTCAAAATTCTTGAACACGCGGCGGCCAATGAACTTGGGCGTAGGCGATTTAAAGCTTGTCCAATCGATTTGCGTTTTATTGCCACGCGCTTTGGCCAATGGCCACATGGGCGTTTGCTTTTTATTGGCATGCATCTCACGCACTTTAGCGTAATCGGCATTGAGCTCGTCAATGTAAGTAGCGGCTTGGTCAGACAACAAACCTTGCGCCACGCTCACGCTGCGAGAAGCATCGGGCACATAGACCACAGGGCCTTCGTAGTGCGGTGCAATTTTGACGGCCGTATGCACGCGACTGGTGGTGGCGCCACCAATCAGCAAAGGCATTTTGCGCAAACGGAAATGCGGATCTTTTTGCATTTCGCTGGCCACGTACTGCATCTCTTCCAAGCTGGGGGTGATGAGACCCGACAAGCCAATGATGTCGGCATTTTCTTCTTTGGCCTTGGCCAAAATTTCGTGGCAGGGCACCATCACGCCCATGTTGACCACGTCAAAGTTGTTGCACTGAAGCACCACCGTCACAATGTTTTTGCCAATGTCGTGCACGTCGCCTTTGACGGTGGCAATCACAATCTTGCCTTTGGACTTCACGTCCTGGCCGGCGGCTTCTTGCTGGCGTTTTTCTTCTTCGATGTAGGGTACCAAGTGCGCCACCGCTTGCTTCATGACGCGCGCTGACTTAACCACTTGTGGCAAGAACATCTTGCCTTGGCCAAACAAGTCGCCCACCACGTTCATGCCATCCATCAGCGGGCCTTCAATGACGTGCAGTGGTCGGCCGTTCTTGGCCAATATTTCTTGATAGGCTTCTTCGGTGTCTTCGGTGATGAAGTCGGTAATGCCGTGCACCAAGGCGTGTGACAAGCGCGCGGAGACGGTCACTGGCGCATCGGGCGTGCCGCGCCATGCGAGTTTTTGCGAGTCATCTTTTGCCGCGCCTTTGGCGTTCTCAGCCACTTCGACCAACCGCTCGCCAGCATCAGGGCGACGGTTCAAGACAACGTCTTCTACACGCTCACGCAAATCGGGTTCGAGTTCGTCGTACACACCCACCATACCTGCATTGACAATGCCCATGTCCATGCCCGCTTGAATGGCATGGTACAAAAACACCGTGTGAATGGCTTCGCGCACAGGGTCGTTGCCGCGGAAGCTGAAGGACACATTGGACACACCGCCCGACACTTTGGCGCCTGGCAAATTTTGTTTGATCCAACGCGTGGCTTCAATGAAATCGACGGCGTAGTTGTTGTGTTCTTCAATACCGGTAGCAATGGCAAAAATGTTGGGGTCGAAAATAATGTCTTCCGGCGGGAAGTCCACCTCATCGACCAACACGCGGTACGCGCGTTCGCAAATTTCAATTTTGCGTTGGTAGGTATCTGCCTGGCCTTTTTCATCAAACGCCATGACCACAGCTGCTGCGCCGTAGCGCTTGATCAACAGCGCTTGTTCTTTGAAGGCCTCAACGCCTTCTTTCATGCTGATGGAATTGACAATGCCTTTGCCTTGAATGCAGCGCAAACCCGCTTCAATGACGCTCCACTTGGAAGAGTCAATCATGATGGGCACACGGGCAATGTCGGGCTCGGAGGCAATGAGGTTTAGGAAACGAACCATGGCCGCTTGGCTGTCCAACATGGCTTCGTCCATGTTGATGTCAATGATTTGTGCGCCGTTTTCAACTTGCTGGCGGGCTACTGCCAAAGCCTGTTCGTACTCGCCATTCAAAATCATGCGGGCAAAAGCTTTGGAGCCTGTGACGTTGGTGCGCTCACCAATGTTCACAAACAATGAGTCCGTGCCAATCGAGACAGGCTCAAGACCAGACAGTTTTAACGGAGAAACGACAACAGACACAACTCACCTCTTGGATCGCAGGTGAGCGTGGTTTGCAATGGGAAAGGGCCAGGCCCTTGATTGACTCCCAAGCCTGACCCGCGGCCTGAGTGGCTGGCGGGCTGCAACGCTCCTTGGGAATGGTTATTTTAACCACGCCCAAGGCGTTTGGCGCATCAATACTGCTTGTAAGGCAAGAATTTGCCCGACAGGACAACGTTCACGCGATCACCTTTAGGATCAGGCTGGCGCACGATGTCCATGCTGAAGTCGATGGCGCTCATGATGCCGTCGCCAAACTCTTCGTGAATCAGTTCTTTGATCGTGGTGCCATACACACTCACAATTTCGTACCAACGGTAAATGAGCGGGTCGGTTGGCACGGGCGTAGGCAAAGAGCCTTTGTAGGGCACCACTTGCAACCACTTTTGTTCTTCAGCCGTCAGGCCAAAAATTTTGCCAATGATTTTGGTTTGTTTGGCATCCAAGGTCATTTGACCCAAGCAGGCAGCGGTCACCCATTCTTTGGACAGGCCCACTTTGTCGGCCACATCAGACCACTTGATGCCCTTGGACACTTTGGTGCTGATGATTTTTTCTGTCACGTCTAAGCGGTTCATGGTTTTCCTCGTGAAAAGTTGGATGAAAAATTAAGTCAGTGTTTTTGAATTGCGCGTGAGTCATATCAAGCTGTGATCAATGCGCTTTAGCGCGTGAAACCAAGAAATCGACAATGTGATTTCGAAGATCGTAGTAGCCAGTCAAGTGGTGCAGTTGTGCGCGGGTTCGGTCGCGAGGCAATGGGTTTTGCACCACTTCGGCCAAGCCACCCGGCGCGTAGTGCCCATTGACTTCGTTGCCATTGCTCATCAACAAAATACGGTCGGACAACAAAATCGCTTCGTCAACATCGTGCGTAATCATGAAAACTGTTTGCTGCGTTTGGCGAACAATGCCCATCAGTTCATCTTGAATGGTGCCGCGGGTTAGTGCGTCCAATGCGCCAAAGGGCTCGTCCAACAACAGCATCTTGGGTTGAATGGCAAACGCGCGCGCAATGCCCACGCGCTGCTTCATGCCGCCCGATAATTGGCTGGGTTTTTTGTCGATGGCGGGCAACAAGCCCACCATGTCGACATGCTTTTCGACATGCTCATTGATTTGCGGTGTCTTCCAGTCTGGCCATTTGGACTTCACAGCAAACGCAATGTTTTGACGCACCGTCAACCAAGGCATCAGCGCATGGCTTTGAAACACCACGCCGCGCTCTAAACTGGGGCCTGCAATTTCGCGGCCGTCCATGAACGCATGGCCTTCAGTGGCTGTATCTAGACCGGCCAGCACGTTCAGCACCGTGGTTTTGCCACAGCCAGAATGGCCAATGATGCAAACAAACTCGCCACGGGCCACCGTGAATGACACATCGGCAAACACCGGCTTGTCTGCCACGTAAGTCTTGGCCAGTTTTTCGATTTTTAAAAATCCTGGTTGTGCCAAAACACCTTGTTCTGCAACTTGGCGCTCCACTTGGGATGCCACTTGCGAAACAGCGAGAGATTCAACTTGATCATTCAACATAGGTCACCCCTTTTTGCAATTTGGCAAACGCCATGTCGAGCAACATGCCCACCACGCCAATCACCAAAACCGCAAAGATCACATTCACCAAAGACAAGTTGTTCCACTCGTTCCAAACGAAGTAGCCAATGCCTGTACCACCGACCAACATTTCGGCGGCCACAATGACCAACCAGGCAATGCCCATGCTGATGCGCATGCCCGTCACGATGGTGGGTGCAGCGGCTGGCAAGATTACTAAGAAGGCTTTGCGCAGTGGGTTCACTTCTAAGGTGTTGGCCACATTCAGCCATTCACGCTTCACCGAGGCCACACCAAAGGCAGTGTTGATGAGCATGGGCCACACCGAGCAAATGAAGATCACAAAAATACCGCTGACGCTAGAGTCCTTCAAGGTGTACAAAGCCAGCGGCATCCAAGCCAACGGGCTGATGGGCTTCAGCACTTGGATGAACGGGTCAAAGGCTTTCTGCATGAGCGGCGACATGCCAATTAAAAAGCCCAAAGGAAGTGCAACCAGCACGGCCAAAGCAAAGCCCAAACCGACACGACCCAAAGAATGTGCCAGCTGAATGCCAATGCCTTTGTCGTTGGGGCCGTTGTCATAAAACGGATTAGACAATTGCGTCACGATGGCCTTGGCCACCTCAATGGGGGGTGGAAAACCGGTGCTCTTGCTAGCACCCGGGTCCTTGCCCATCATCTTTTGATATTCAATTTCTTCTGCGGTGGCGCCCACTTTCGTCGCACCGCCAATCGACGGTCCTTGCGATGAAAGCTGCCACGCACCTAAGAAAAAAACCAAGATCAAAAATGAAACCAAGGCTGCTCGAAAGTTAATTGAAAGGGTGTTCACAATGGTTCAACCCATCTTGTGTATGGCAAAGGACTTCAAATATTCGTCGGGCTTGGCCGCATCAAACTCTTTGCCCATGATCTTGTGCTTGATGTAAGCCGAGCCAGGTGGCACGGGTTGACCCAAGTCCTTCATGTGTTTGCGCGCATCGGTAATCAGGAAAACTTTTTCAGCAATTTGTTTGTAATCTACATTGCCTTTGATGTAGCCCCAACGCTTCATTTGCGTCAACATCCACACAGCCAAACTCTGCCAAGGCATCGGATCAAAATCTGCACGATCGGGTACGTTTTGAATCTTGCCCAAGCCGTCGGCAAACTTGCCTGTCAACACTTGGCTGATCACCGCTTCAGGTTGGTTCAAGTACTGCGTTGGCGAAATTACCTTGGCAATCAATTCCCGGTTGCCAGGCAAACGCGCCATCGCAGCCGAGGTGAGCACTGCGCGATACAGCGCCGCAAACGTGTTCGGATTTTTCTGGATGAACTCCGTGCTGGTCCCAAACGCACAGCAAGGATGACCATTCCACAAGTCTTTGGTCAGCATGTGAATGAAACCTACTTCATCAAACACCGCACGCTGATTAAATGGATCGGGGCCTAAGAAGCCATCGATGTTGCCTGCGCGCAAATTGGCCACCATCTCTGCCGGTGGAATAACGCGAATTTGCACATCGGTGTCGGGGTTCAAACCGTTTTCTGCCAAGTAGTAGCGCAACAAGAAGTTGTGCATGGAGTAATCAAACGGCACGCCAAACTTAAAGCCCTTCCAGTTCTTCGGATCGCGGTTGTCTTTGTGCTTGAGGCTCAAGGTAATGGCTTGGCCATTGACGTTTTGAATGGTGGCCACATTCATGGGTGTGGTGTTGGCTCCGAGGCCCATGCTGATGGCCAAAGGCATGGGCGACAAAAAGTGTGACGCGTCATATTCCTTGTTGATCATCTTGTCTCGAATCAAAGCCCAACCCGCTGTCTTGGTCACTTCGACATTCAAGCCTTGCTTGCTATAGAAGCCCAATGGATGCGCCATGATGAGCGGTGTGGCGCAAGTGATTGGAATAAAACCAATCTTCAAATTTGGTTTTTCAAGCGGTCCTTTGTCTTGCGCCATGGCTTGCAGACTGGCCACAGGCAACACACTGGCAATGGCGGCCATGGCTGTTTTTTTGCCCACTGCGCGCAAAAAGTTTCGACGCTCTTGATCTTGAGGAAACAAGGCCTTGACCAAAGTCGCCTCAATGAATTCTTGGCTGTAGGCTTCAAACTCTGCAGTCTCTGAGCGCGCGCGCAAGGTGGCGGCTGCCGCATCGGCTGCAACTTCAGCATGATGGTCTGCGGGTGAGTGATCACGCCCACAGCTGCACTTCAGCATCAAGGGACGATCGGCGTTGTACGGATCAAAGAACTCAGACATGGCAACCTCTTTTCTGTGTAGACAAGAGGCACTATGCAAACAACGGGCCAACTCGCAGTCAGCCTGGTTTATTTTGTGACTTGGTAGTACAGCCCTCTATAAAGAGCCTTGCTACTTTAAATTTGGTTGAGGCACTGCACCAAAGCGGCGCACTCCATCACGAAGCAAGTTGCGATTTGGTGCGCCGTTGAAATGGAAAGCACCAACTCAGGCGGCTTCTTTGTAAAACGCCCCAACATGCAATCCGCGTGGCACCAGTGGGCCCACCGCTTTTTGAATGGCGCCAATGTGGTCTGGCGTGGTACCGCAGCAGCCGCCCACAATGTTGACCAAACCTTCCGCCGCAAACTCATGCAACAAACGACTGGTCACTTCGGGTGTTTCGTCAAAGCCGGTATCGCTCATTGGGTTGGGCAAACCGGCGTTGGGGTAGCAGCTGATGAAGGTGTCGTCGGCCACTTTGGCCAACTCCTGAATGTAGGGGCGCATCAAAGTCGCACCCAAGGCACAGTTCAAACCAATGGCCAAAGGACGTGCATGACGCACGCTGTGCCAAAACGCTGTGACGGTTTGACCGCTCAAAATTCGACCCGAGGCATCGGTCACGGTGCCGCTGATGATGAGCGGCAGGCGCTCGCCACTGTCTGCAAAATATTCTTCAATGGCAAACAAAGCCGCTTTGGCATTCAAAGTATCGAAGATGGTTTCGACCAACAACACTTCCACACCGCCTTCGACCAGCGCTTTCGTTTGTTCGTAGTAGGCCTTGCGCAATGACTCAAAGTCCACATTGCGCGCCCCAGGATCGTTCACATCAGGGCTGATGCTGGCGGTTTTGGGTGTGGGGCCCATAGCTCCCACGGCATAACGAGGCTTATCGGGCGTAGAAAATTTGTCGCATGCTGCTCGCGCTAAGGCGGCCGAAGCGCGGTTCATTTCAATGGCCAGGTCGGCCATGTTGTAGTCCTCTTGCGCAATGGTAGTGGCGCCAAAGGTATTGGTTTCAATCATGTCGGCACCAGCCGCCAAGTAGCCTTCGTGAATATCGCGGATCACATCGGGTCGGGTCAGGCTGAGCAATTCGTTGTTGCCCTTCACATCTTTGGGAAAGTCTTTGAAGCGCTCGCCCCGGTAATCGGCTTCGCTCAATTTAAAGCGTTGGATCATGGTGCCCATGGCGCCATCCAAAATGGCAATGCGTTTTTCCAGGATGGCTGGCAGGGCTTGGGCGCGGGTGTAGTTCAAAGCTTTCATACCCCTATTGTAGAAAAACAAACTGACTCATGAGATTTCGTCACAGTTCGGCCCTTTACCAATTGAAGGATTGCAACATTCTCTCTATATTGAGGGCATGAAAAAACGTCAATTTTTGGCCCTGAGTGGCAGCACACTTCTTGCGGGCATCACGCCTTCCGCCGCTTTTGCACAAGCCAAATTCCCTGACCGGCCCATTCGCGTCATTGTGCCTTTTGCCCCTGCAGGCGACGGCGACATCATTGGCCGTTTGTGGGTTAAATATGCCATTGCACACACCGGCGCCAATTTCATTGTGGACAACAAGGCTGGCGCGGGTGGTGCCATTGGGGCAGCCGAGGCCTCTCGCGCCAAAGCTGACGGCTATACCTTGTTGCTTGGCACCTCATCGACGCAAATCATCAACCCTTTGGCTTCTGGGGCCGCCACTTATGACGCTGTGAAAGACTTCAATTTGGTGGGCATGGTCAGCATCAATCCCACGTGCATTGTGGTCAACCCCAGCATACCCGCTAACAATTTGAAGGATTTGGTGAACTTGATCAAGGCCAGTCCTGGCAAGTTCGCCTATGGCTCGGCAGGCCCCGGCACCATCACCAATTTGACGGGTGAGTTGTTCAAACTCCAGGGCGGCAAGCTCAACGTTCAACACGTTCCTTACAAGGGCGGCGGTCCTGCCATGCAAGACTTGGTGGCAGGCCATCTCCCCATGATCACGCCCATCATGTCTTCGGCGGTGTTGGCACAACACCGCGCAGGTCGTGCTCGCATTTTGAGCGTCAACAGCGATGTGCGCTTAAAAGCGGCCCCCGAAATTCCAACCTCGATAGAAAGCGGCATTCCAGACATGCGGGTGCAAGTCTTCAATGCCGTTTTCACGCCTGCAGGTGTGCCGCGCGAGGTGATGGACTTTTTGCGCGCCACGCACAACAAAGTGCGCAACGACCCCGCTTTCTTGCAAGACTTAGAGAAAGCTGGCGCAGACCCATTCACCTTAGCTGACCCAGAAAAATTCATCACCGATGAAGTGGTGCGCTGGACCAACGTGATCAAAGCAACGCAGTTCAAAATCAGCTAAACGGAAGCGGTCTTGTGGGGGCCGCTTGCATTGCCTCATAAAACGCCTCGATAGGCCAAATGCATCGCTTCATGGTGGACAATACCCACCGTGTCAACCTCTGCGCTCTCCACTTCAACCCACAACACCTTGAGCATCCTCAGCGAGGTTTTTGGTTACGAGTCTTTCAGAGGGCCACAGCAAGACATCATCTCGCATGTCACGGGTGGCAAAGATGCCTTGGTTCTGATGCCCACGGGTGGCGGCAAAAGCTTGTGCTACCAAATTCCCGCCATTGCGCGCCAGCAAGCTGGGCTGGGCATCACCATTGTGGTGTCGCCCCTCATTGCCCTCATGCACGACCAGGTAGGCGCTTTGCACGAAGCGGGGGTTAGCGCCGCTTTTTTAAATTCCACCCTCAGCCCAGACCAAACCAGCGCCATTGAACAGCGCTTGCGCAAGGGCGAGATCACGCTTTTGTATGCTGCGCCCGAGCGCATCAACACACCGCGGTTTTTAGCCCAACTCGATTCGCTTTATGCCCAAGGCCAAGTCAGTTTATTTGCAATTGACGAGGCCCATTGTGTCAGCCAATGGGGCCACGATTTTCGGCCCGAGTACCGCAGCCTCACCGTGTTGCATGAACGTTTTCCGGGCGTGCCGCGTGTTGCTTTAACAGCCACAGCCGATGCCCTCACGCGCTCAGACATCATTGAGCGTTTGCAGCTTGAAGAGGCGCGGCTGTTCATCAGCAGTTTTGACCGGCCCAACATTCGCTACACCATCGTTGAGAAAAAAGACGCCTCCACACAATTGCTTCGTTTCATTGAACGCGAGCACGAAGGTGAGGCCGGCATTGTGTATTGCCAATCTCGCAAGCGCGTTGAAGAAGTGGCCGAGATGCTGGTTCAAACAGGCATAGATGCCTTGCCTTATCACGCGGGTTTAGATGCTGCTTTGCGGCAAAAACACCAAGACCGATTTTTGCGTGAGGAAGGCGTGGTCATGGTGGCCACCATTGCATTTGGAATGGGGATTGACAAACCCGATGTGCGGTTTGTTGCGCACCTCGACATGCCTAAAAACATTGAAGGTTATTACCAAGAAACCGGCCGTGCAGGACGCGATGGCCTGCGTGCCGATGCCTGGATGGCATATGGCTTGCAAGACGTCGTCAACCAGCGGCGCATGATTGATGAAAGTCCTGCAGAAGAAAACTTCAAGCAAGTCATGCGCGGCAAGCTCGATGCGCTATTGGCTTTGGCCGAAGCCACCGATTGCAGGCGTGTTCGACTGCTCTCTTACTTTGATGAAGCCAGTCAGCCTTGCGGCAATTGCGACAACTGTTTAAATCCACCCGCTGTTTGGGATGGCACGGATGCTGCGCGCAAATTGTTGTCCACTGTTTTTCGTGCGCAGCAACACAGCGGCTTTTCGTTTGGTGCTGGCCACATCATGGACATCTTGCGAGGCAAGCCCACCGAGAAAGTCTCCCAATACGGACACACCCAACTCAGTACCTTTGGCATTGGCGCCAATTTCAGCGAGGTTCAATTGCGCGGCGTCTTGCGGCAGCTCATCGCCATGGGCGCCCTGAATGTACAGGGACAAGTTTTCAACACCTTGCAACTGACTGAGGGCTCGAGGGCCGTGCTGCGCGGCGAAATCAGTGTGCAGTTGCGAGAGTCGGTCAGCCAAAAGCCCGAGAAACGGAGCCGTAAACCCCAAGCGCCTGGCCCAGCCGCCGCCAACTTGGGACAAGACGCCTTGGTTCGATATATCAACCTCAAAGCTTGGCGCGCCGAAGTTGCAAAAGAGCACAACTTGCCTGCTTACATTATTTTTCACGATGCCACCCTGGCACACATTGCCGCGGCGGCCCCTCAAAGTCTTGCAGACTTGCAAGGCATCAGCGGTCTTGGCGTGAAAAAACTCGAAGCCTATGGACAAGAGGTCCTGCGCATTTGTCAAACAACAAGCTAAACAGTCAGCACGCGATGTTATGCAAGTTTTGCATACATTTTGAAGTGAAATTACCAATTCACATTCCCTTTTCCAGCCAGCCTCCCTAAAATTCAGGTCTGGTTACAAGAAGGGTACAAAGCTTTTTGCGCCAGCACAGCCGCCTCTAAAAAAGCGGCTCGTCGTTTTTTGCAAATGTCATTGGTCAGCGGGGTTCATGGCTCGCTTTTGATGGTCTTTGCACAAAACGATTTTTAAACTTTGGAGCTTTTCCCATGAACTCACCCGTGATGCAGGGCCTGAACCTGAATACGCCCACGTACGTTAAAAACCCCAAGCTGATTGCTTGGGTGGCCGAAATGGCGGCCTTGTGCAAGCCCGCCAATGTTTACTGGTGCGACGGCTCTGAAGAAGAGTACGACCGCCTGTGCCAACAGTTGGTCGACAGCGGCACCTTCAAAAAGCTCAATCCTGCCAAGCGCCTAGGCAGCTTCTTGGCCTGCTCCGATCCTTCCGATGTGGCGCGCGTTGAAGACCGCACCTACATCTGCTCAGAAAAGAAAGAGAACGCCGGCCCCACCAACAACTGGATGGCCCCCGCCGAAATGCGCCAGACCTTGAACCCTTTGTTCGATGGTTGCATGCAAGGCCGCACCATGTATGTGGTGCCTTTCTCCATGGGCCCCTTGGGCTCGCACATTGCACACATTGGCATTGAGTTGACCGACAGCGCCTACGTGGCCGTCAACCAAAAACTCATGACACGCATGGGCAAAGCCGTGTTCGACGTCATCGGCACCGATGGTGAGTTCGTGCCTTGCTTGCACACCGTGGGCGCACCTTTGGTCAATGGCGCCAAAGACACCACTTCTTGGCCTTGCAACCCCACCGTCAAGTACATCGTTCACTACCCAGAAACACGAGAGATCTGGTCTTATGGTTCTGGCTACGGCGGCAATGCTTTGTTGGGCAAAAAATGCTTGGCCTTGCGCATCGCATCCAGCATGGGCCGCGAACAAGGTTGGTTGGCCGAGCACATGCTCATCTTGGGCGTGACCAATCCTCAAGGCAAAAAATACCACGTGGCAGCCGCCTTCCCAAGCGCTTGCGGCAAAACCAATTTCTCGATGTTGGTGCCCCCAGAAGGTTTCAATGGCTGGAAAGTCACCACCATTGGCGACGACATTGCATGGATCAAGCCCCAAGCCAACGGCAAGATGATGGCCATCAACCCCGAAGCTGGTTACTTTGGCGTGGCCCCAGGTACCAACCACCACACCAACCCCAACTGCATGGCCAGCTTGGACAAAAACGTGATTTTCACCAATGTGGCGCTCACCGATGACGGCGACGTCTGGTGGGAAGGCATGGACAAAGACACTGGCAAAGTGCCTGACCATTTGATCGACTGGCAAGGCAAAGACTGGACACCCCAGATTGCAAAAGACACGGGTGCCAAAGCAGCGCATCCCAATGCACGCTTCACCGTAGCTGCCACCAACAACCCTGCTCTCGACCCAGCATGGGACGATGCCGCAGGCGTGTCCATTGACGCATTCATCTTTGGCGGCCGCCGCTCCACCACCGTGCCTTTGGTCACCGAAGCACGCAACTGGACCGAAGGCGTTTACATGGCTGCCACCATGGGGTCTGAAACCACCGCCGCGGCGTTTGGTGCACAAGGCGTGGTGCGTCGTGATCCGTTTGCCATGCTGCCTTTCTGCGGCTACAACATGAGCGACTACTTCCAACACTGGTTGGATGTAGGCGCCAAAATTGAAGCCGGCGGTCACAAGTTGCCTAGCATTTATTGCGTCAACTGGTTCCGCAAAGACGAAGCAGGCAAGTTTGTCTGGCCAGGTTATGGCGACAACATGCGCGTTTTGAAGTGGATGATCGACCGCTTGGAAGGTCAGGCCCAAGGTCAAGAGACCATGTTTGGCGTCACACCCACTTATGGCGAATTGAACTGGACCGGTTTGAACTTCACCGCCGACCAATTCAAAACCGTCACCAGCATTGACAAAGCGGCATGGCAACAAGAGTTGCAATTGCACACCACGCACTTTGAGCAGTTGGCCTACAACATGCCCAAGGCTTTGCTCGATACCAAAGCAGCGCTAGAGCAGCGCTTAGCAGCGGTCTGACAAACGACACATCGCGCCTCAAACTGGCGCAAGCTTTGTTGTGGGTCACACCGGCTTTGTGGTCGGTGAACTATGTGGTGGCCAGAACCGCGCCAGGCATCATCAGCCCTCATGTCTTGGCATTGGGTCGATGGTTTTTGGCCGGTCTCATTTTGGCCTTCATCGCGCGCCAAGAGCTTTGGCGCGAACGCCACACCACCTTGAAGGTCTGGCCACAATATCTGGCCCTCGGCACATTGGGCATGTTAGTTTGTGGCGCATGGGTTTACTGGGCTGCCGAAACCACCACCGCCATCAACATTGCATTGATCTATGCCGCCTCACCGGTCTTGATTACTTTAGGAGCGGTGATTGGACTTAAAGAACGCTTTTCTTGGAAACAGGGGCTGGGCGTTTTGGTGGCCCTGGTGGGAGTCTTGCACGTGGTGGTAAAAGGCCAATGGGCCGGCCTGTCTCAAGTCATCTGGGTTCTGGGTGATGGCCTCATTGTGATCGCCATAGTGTCTTGGGCTGCTTATGCTTTGCTACTGAAAAAGTGGACCAGCAGCTTAAGCCCCACAGCGCGATTGGCCGCCACTTGTTTGGGGGGTAGCTTGGTATTGTTGCCTTTTGCACTCACAGAGTGGTTCAGCACACCGCACGCTGAGTGGAGCTTGATGGCCAGCGTACTTGTTGTAACCGCAGCACTTTTTCCAGGAGTGGGCGCTTACTGGGCATATGGCTTTTGTCAAAAAACCTTGGGTGCAAGCCGGGTTGCTGCCAGCCTTTACTTGGGTCCCTTGTATGGCGGTTTGGTTGCTTGGCTTTTTTTAGGTGAGACTTTGGGCTGGCATCATGCATTGGGCGCCGCCTTGATTTTGCCTGGCATTTACTTGGCTTCCCAAAAGCCTAACGCCTAGCAAGCCTCTCCCAAACGGCATCAAAAAAACCTCCCGAAGGAGGTTCTTGAGGCACGCCTCAGTGGGCCTGAGACAAGCTTTACAAAGCTCAGATGTAGTACTGGCGCTGGCGCAACAAACGGGCAACGCGACCTTGTGTGCTGCTTTCGCCCAACAAAACTTCCTCATCGCTGCGCGACATGGCCACTTGCAAATCAGACATCAAACGGGCATCGGTTTGGGCAATGGACCACAGACGCTCATCTGAACGGCGCTGCGCAGCTTTGGCGGCCCAGGTGTCAAGACCTGACTTGAGCTGCACCGCAAGGGTTTTTGAGAAGCCAGCAAACAAGCCAACGGCTGCAAAAACAACGGCCCAAAGTGCAACCCACGCGGCCAACAAATGACCTTCGGCCCAGGTGTCGATCATCTGGTCAGCAACCACAATGAAAGCCGCGACCACAGCCGCCAACAACATAATGGCCAAAGTGCGAGTGGGGCTGAACGTGTCGCTCAAACGCTGAAAGTTGTGAACGACTTTCTCGGCGCGCTCAACACCAGGGTGGGTTAAGGGGTACTCTAAGTGAACAAAATTGTGGTTCATGGTAATTTCCTCTTGACGAGATTGAAAGCTTCGGCGCTTGGTCAGTGATGAAAAATTCAGCTTTTTGACCAAACAATGCTTGAATCATAGGGTTTACTCTGATATTGTTCAACTTTATATTCATGATGCTATTCATTCACATACGAAATGATTGAGGCGGTACAAACCAATTTTCGAACCCTCGACTTGAACCTGCTCAGGGTCTTCGACGAGGTCATGGCAGAACGCAGTTTGACCAAAGCTGCCCGTAACCTGTCTATCACACAGCCCGCTGTCAGCAATGCATTGCGAAGATTGCGCGAAACGCTGGGCGACGATTTGGTGCGCCGCGAAGGCCATGGCATATCACCCACACCCTTTGCATTGACGCTGTGGCCCAGCGTTAGGGCGGCACTTGACCAACTTCAAGGGGCTTTGGTACCTCAGCACTTTGTACCCAGCGAGGCGCGCAACGCCTTTGTGTTGGCCATGGCCGATGCCACGGCCGCCGAACTGATGGGGGGCTTGGCGCAAGAGCTAGAGCACCTCGCACCCAATATCTCCATCCGTGTCTTGCCACTCACCACACGCGACCCCAGAAATTTGCTTGAGAGCGGCGCTGTCGATTTGGCACTTGGCTATTTTCCTGCCGCCTTGGCCGACCTCACAGCCAGAGCACAGGTGGGCGAGGCAACGGCTTTTGAACATCACCGCTTGTACGATGGTGAATATGTCTGCGTAATGCGCAAAGCTCACCCTTTGGCAACGGAAAACATCAGTTTGGAGAATTTCTGTAAAGCAAGACATTTGTTGGTGAGCTTTTCGGGGCGCCCGTACGGCTTCATTGACGAGGCCTTAACCTCCATTGGCAAACAGCGCCGGGTGGTCATGACTGTGAATCAGTTTTTCACGGCCGGTCGTATGGTCGTCAACTCCGACTTGCTCACTGTTTTACCGCGTCACTTTGTACCCACCACCGGCATGTCAAATGAATTGTTTTTGTGCGATTTGCCTTTCAAAGTGCCTACTTTGCACGTTGACGCTTTGTGGCACCGCCGCAAACATGCACAAAGCGACCACCGTTGGTTGCGCGATGTTTTGATCAACATTGCGCACGATGTCTTCAAGGGTCACGAGCGATGATCAACATTCAATTGCTGTCCGATCTCCATTTGGAAACACATCCACACTTTATGCCTGAAGTGGCGCCGTCTGCTGACATCTTGGTGCTGGCTGGTGACATTGGTTCATACCAACCCGGTTCGATGTTGGTGAATCATGGCGATACTGATTTTGGCTTGGCCCGTTTTTCACCTCGATGCGATTTAGCGGCTTGGCCTGTACCGGTTTATTTTGTGCCAGGCAATCATGAATACGACGGCATGCCTTTTGAGGAGGCGCATGAGCGGCTTCAAGAAACGTGCGAGCGCCTGCAAATCATTTGGCTTCATCAACGCGTGCATGTTCTGAATGGCGTGCGTTTGATCGGTTGTACCTTGTGGAGTGATTTTGAAGCTTTGGTACCGCAGCATGGGCCCCTCACTCAGCAACTCAAAGCCAGGGAAAAAGCGGAAAGAGCAGCCAACTTTTATTTGCGAAAAACAGGCACCACTTTCAAAGGTGAAGCGTTTTTATCAGATGCGGTCAAAGCTCAAGCACTGGCCGATCAAGCATGGCTGGCGCAGACCTTGTCAGAACCATTTTCGGGCCCAACCGTGGTTGTGACACACTTTGCGCCTACGTTGAAAAGTGCAGATCCGCGTTATGGCTTGACACCTGGGACTGCAGGATTTTGCAATGCCCTAGACCATTTGCTACCCAAAGCCAATTTGTGGCTTCACGGTCATTTGCATTGTGCACACGACTATGAGCACATGGGCTGCCGGGTCGTTGCCAACCCTCTGGGGTATGCGCGGAAAAATGAACAACTGGCTTTTGAGCCAAAAAAAACCTGGCGCATCAGCGCTTGACTTGCACGGTTCAGTTGGCCCTTGCGTTCAAGCCTGAAAAGCACGTGCTCAAGATGATGTCGATGATTTCCTCATCGGTATGCAGCTCGCTCATTTTCAAAAACTCGACCACCGGGTCGCAGGCCCTGGCATAGATGGTGTAAAGCACCGCCAAGGGCGGCAGACTGGCATTGATGTAGCCCTCTTGTTGTGCCTGAACAATCCACCCACCCAACACCTCACTCACCTTCATCAAACCGTCCATGTATGGACGGCTGGCCATCAAGGTCGCTCGCAGGGTGGAGTTATGGCTGGGCAGCGTTGGCATTTCTCCTGCCAACTTCAACTGCAAGGTCCATCGGGTGGTGGCCATGAGTTTGTTCAAAGGCACACAGGCCGTGCTGTCGGTCACGTCTGTTTGGCTCAACTCTTCTAAAAAGGCCTCTGCCTTTTGCATCGCCTGGACCATGGCGGCACATGCCAACTCTTCTTTGCTGCTGAAGTGCTTGTAAAGACTGGCTTTTGCAATGCCTACCTCGGCAGCCACCTCGTCCACGGTCATGGCATCAAAGCCCTTTTCAGACAAGAGCCGGTTCACAGAAGCCGTGATGGCTTGCTCACGGGCTTCCAACATTTGAGTTTTGAATGACTTTTTGGCAGGCACAGCAAGGGTGTTCATCTGTTCATTTTAACGAGGGATCCCAACTTGTGAACTGATCAGTCATAAAATATCCACAGCGTACACGCGCTCTCTTTTAACCGACTCAAGCCGCAGGCTTGCCTGGCCAGCTTTGCAATGAGTGCAGCTACTGGCGCAAAGCCCGATAATCTCGGTTTTGATTTCTTTATAACGCACGACAGGTTCGTGACTTTTCGCGGAGTACAAACATGCAAACCCCACCCATGATTCAAAGCGGCGCTGTGGCCTATGGCTTGGCCACCATGGCCAAAGATGGCACGGTGCTAGACACTTGGTATCCTGCCCCTCAATTGGCCGAAGGCCTGACTGAGAACGGCACACAAGTTTTAAGCGAAGCAGATGCTCGCACGCACTTGGGTGAGTCATTTATCAAAACGCTTGGTCCCTGTGAATTGCGCGGTGTCAATGTGGTGGCCGTTAAAACCAGCATTGCCACCTTGGCCGAGCCACCGAAAGATACGCACGACGTGTTCTTGCGTTTGCATTTGCTCAGCCACCGTCTGATTAAACCGCATCAAGCCAACGTCACTGGCATCTTTGGTTTGTTGGCCAATGTGGCCTGGACTTCTATGGGCCCTTGCCCTCTCGACCAATTGCAAGACGCACGTTTGCGCGCGCGCGCTGCACGTGTGGTGTTTGACGTCAAGGCAGTCGACAAGTTCCCCTACATGACCGACTACGTCGTGCCAACAGGTGTTCGCATTGCCAACGTCGACCGTGTGCGTTTAGGCGCTCACTTGGCCTCCGGCACCACTGTCATGCACGAAGGTTTCTGCAACTTCAACGCAGGCACCTTGGGCGCTTCTATGGTGGAAGGCCGCATCAGTGCTGGCGTGCTGGTGGACGATCAAAGTGACGTGGGCGGCGGCGCCTCCATCATGGGTACCTTGTCGGGTGGCGGCAAAGAAGTGATCTCGGTCGGCAAGCGTTGCTTGCTCGGTGCCAACTCTGGCATTGGCATTTCTTTGGGCGACGATTGCGTGGTGGAAGCCGGTTGCTATGTGACCGGCGGCACACGCGTCAAAATGCCCGATGGCAGTGTTGTCAAAGCGCGCGAATTGTCGGGTCGCAACGGCATCTTGTTCCGCAGAGATTCACAAACAGGCGCAGTCCAAGTGATTCCTCGCACTGAAAGTTGGGGCAGCCTGAACGCCGACTTGCACAAAAATTAATTTTGAGCTTGCGCATTTTGCGCATGTCAATTTTTCAAAGCCAGTGTGACAACACACTGGCTTTTTTCTTTTCACGATGTTTTTGCCAAGTGTTTTTGGGCCAACTCAACGTACCACGCTAAGCACGCCGGGTTGGCCATGGCATCCTTGTTGACCACTTTTTCCAAGGGCTGGCCCAACATCAATTTCTTGATGGGAAGTTCTTGTTTTTTGCCGGACAAGGTGCGAGGAATTTCTGCCACTTGAAAAATTTCATTGGGCACAAAGCGCGGACTCAAGGCTGTTTTGATCGCGTTGTTTAGCTTGTTTTGGATCTCTGGTGTCAATTGCACACCCGCACGCAAAACCACAAACAAAGGCATGTAGCTTTCACGGCCTAAGTATTCCAAATCAACCACCATGCTGTCGATCACTTCGGGCAAGGCCTCCACCGCACTGTAAAGTTCGCTGGTGCCCATGCGCAAACCGTGGCGGTTGATGGTGGCATCACTGCGGCCAAAAATAACGCAGCCCTCGCCGCCGTTCTTGCCTTGATCTGCTGCACCAATGCGCAGCCAATCACCGTGCCGCCATACACCGCCGTAGTCAACGGGTGCATCGCCACCGCCTGGTTTTCGGCCATGGCCCGCGGGATACATTTCAAAGTAACTGGCCAAATAGCGCGCATTGTTGTGATCGTTCCAAAGATACAAAGGCATCGAGGGTATTGGCTGCGCGCAAACCAACTCTCCCACTTCGCCGTGCACGGGTTCACCTGCCTCGTTCCACGCCTCTACCGCACAGCCTAACAGGCGACACTGCATCACGCCGGCTTCTTGTGGCAGCTCTCTATTGCCACCAATGAACGCGCCACAAAAATCAGTACCACCCGAGATGTTGCACCACCAAATATCACCATCTGTTTCACGGTGCAAATGCGTTGACTGCGCATGCTGCGCCTTGATGCGTTTGAATTGTTCAGTGCCCCAGTTTTGCGTGTCTGCCGACAAAGGCGAGCCTGTGGTGCCCAAAGCCCTCACGCGCGACAAATCGCCGCACTGCGTGAGGTCAACACCGGCCTTTTGGCAATTGGCAAAGAAAGCTGCGCCAGCGCCAAAGAATGTCACTTTGTTTTCGGCCGCAAAACGCCACAAGGTGCTCCAGTCGGGGTTGTCTTTGCTGCCGCCTGGGTTGCCGTCATAAATGACGCATGTTGTGCCATTCATCAAGCCACCCACCTGCGCATTCCACATCACCCAGCCTGTGGAGCTGTACCAATGGAAACGCTCGCCCCAGCTGTTGGGGTGATAACTGCAGCCCACATCGTTGTGCAAAATTTTGAGCGCCAAGGCCACAATGACAGTGCCGCCGTGACCGTGCACGATGGGCTTGGGCAAGCCAGTGGTACCGCTGGAATAGACAATCCACAAAGGATGATCGAAGGGCAAATCCATGGGTGCAAACGCGTCTACTTCAGCACCGTGCTTTGATGTCGTTTGCGAAAAACGCGTAGCTGCAGCAACTTCGTTGCTGGCCAAGTCTGCAACGCCCAGATTGTCGTGCACGATCACATGCTGCACCGATGGCAACGCATCTTTCAATTCCTGCACCACGGTCATGCGGTCGTAATCTTTCGCGCCATAGGTCACGCCATCGCAGGCAATCAGTACCTTGGGTTCAATTTGCTTAAAGCGATCTAGCACGGCCAGCGTGCCCATGTCGGGCGCGCAAATACTCCACACGCCGCCTACACTGACTGTGGCCAAAAAGGCCACGATGGCTTCGGGAATGTTGGGCAAATAGGCCGCCACACGATCGCCAGGTTGCAAGCCCTGTGCTTGCAAATGCAAAGCCATCGAGGCCACTTGTCGCTTGAGCTCTGGCCAAGAAATTTCTTGGTGCTGGCCTTTTTCGTTTTGCGCAATCAGTGCCGAAAAACCTGCTGCGTGAGCGGCATCCACGTGCCGCAAAACTTGTTGCGCATAGTTCACTTTGGCACCCGGAAACCACACAGCGCCTGGCATGGCGTTTTTGGCCAAAACGGCCGTGTGCGGCGTTGGCGATTGCATTGCAAAGTAATCCCAAATACTTTGCCAGAATGTGTCTAGATCTGAAATAGACCATTGCCACAAATCTTTGTACTGATCAAAAACCAAGCCTCGATTTTGGCTCAACCAGTTTTGATACAGGCGAATTTGAGGCACATAAGGATATGGGGCCTGCGGTGCCAATTTGGGAAGGTCGGCGGCCGAGGCCAAATAAGGAGAATTTTGATAGCTTGCGTTCATGATGCAAGCCTATCTTGCACATCGCTTGCTGTCACCCTGAAAAGCCCGAATATTTGCGCGTAGGTGACAGCGCAAGCCATTGCCTGGCTTATTTTTTCATGCGCTCACTTTGCCAATAAACATCACTGCCGCCATCCATGCGATTCAGGATGCGAGACAAAACAAACATCAAATCGGAAAGGCGATTCAAGTATTGACGTGGCGCATCGTTCAAAGCCTCCTCATTGCCGAGTGCCACCGTGGCACGCTCTGCTCGCCTGGCCACTGTGCGGCAGATGTGGGCCTGCGCTGCAGCGCGATTGCCCGCCGGTAAAATAAACTCTTCCAGTTTGGGCAACAGCGCGTTGTATTTCTCTAAAGACGCATCCAAAACCAAGATGGCCTCGGCTTTGAGCAACTCAAAACCAGGGATGGACAACTCCCCACCCAAATTGAACAGTTGGTGTTGCACCTCGACCAACAAGTGCCGAACGTCATCAGGCATCTTTTCGCAGAGCAAAAGCCCAATGTGTGAATTCAACTCGTCAACATCGCCCATGGCGTGCACACGCAAGCTGTTTTTAGACACGCGTTGGTTGTTGCCCAAGCCTGTCGTGCCTTCATCTCCCGTTCGGGTGGCAATTTGTGTCAGTCGGTTACCCATGGTGTTTCCCCTGTGCCTTAACGACAGCAAAAAAGCATGTCTCAGCGTAAACTCTGATTTTGACCGAGTTTGCCGACATTATGCTGACCAAGGTCAACGGGTCGGCCCCGTTCACTGATCCATCACTGACGGCCTCTTTTTTTTGGAGCGAAACCATGAATGCACCCACTCCCGCAGCCCACTTGGCGCCCGTTGTGCACGCCCGGCCTGTGCCGCAGGCGTTTCTTGATGCGCTGAAAGCGCGATTTGGTGACAACTGCTCTACGGCCTTGGTCATTCGTGAGCAACATGGCCGCGATGAGTCTGCATTTGCACCCGTCCCTCCTCCCTCCGCGGTGGTCTTTGCCGAGTGCACACAAGATGTGGCAGATGCAGTCAAGCTGGCCAGTCAATACCAAGTCCCCGTCATTCCATTTGGCGTTGGCTCTTCTTTAGAGGGACACCTGTTGGCCGTTCAAGGCGGCATCAGCATTGACCTCACGCGCATGAACAAAGTGCTTGCCATCAATGCCGAAGATTTAACAGTCACCGTCCAACCGGGTGTCACGCGAAAACAATTAAACGAAGAAATCAAATCAACCGGTTTGTTCTTCCCGATCGATCCGGGCGCAGACGCCACCATTGGCGGCATGAGCGCTACTCGGGCCAGTGGCACCAATGCGGTTCGCTACGGCACCATGCGCGAAAACGTCTTGGCATTGGAAGTGGTCACGGCGACAGGTGAAGTCATTCGCACGGGTACGCGCGCCAAAAAATCCAGTGCGGGTTACGACCTCACTCGCTTGTTTGTAGGCAGCGAAGGCACACTCGGTGTCATGACAGAAGTCACCGTGCGGCTGTACCCTTTGCCCGAAGCCATTTCTGCCGCCATCTGCTCGTTCCCCAGCATCGAAGCTGCCGTGCAAACCGTCATTCAAACCATCCAATTGGGCGTGCCCATTGCGCGCGTCGAATTGATTGATCACAACACCGTGCGCATGGTCAATGCCTATGCCAAGCTAGGCTTGCGCGAAGAGCCGCTTCTCTTGATGGAGTTTCACGGTTCACCTGCTGGCGTTAAAGAACAGGCCGAAACGGTGCAAGAACTTGCCAGCGACCACGGCGGCAATGCTTTTGAATGGGCCACCACGCCCGAAGAACGCACACGGCTTTGGACGGCTCGGCACAATGCCTACTTTGCGGCACTTCAAAGCAGACCAGGTTGCCGCGCCATCAGCACAGACACCTGCGTGCCCATCAGTCGCTTGGCCGATTGCTTGCTCGATTCAGTCGCCGAAACCGACGCCAGTGGTCTGCCGTATTTTTTGGTGGGCCACGTGGGTGATGGCAATTTCCACTTTGGTTATTTGATCGACCCGGAAATTCCCGAAGAACGCGAAATTGCTGAGGCCCTGAATCACAAATTGGTCAGTCGCGCCCTTGCTTTGGGTGGTACATGCACCGGTGAACACGGCATTGGTTTGCACAAAATGGATTTCTTGGTGACCGAGGCAGGCGAAGGCGCAGTCAACATGATGCGCACCTTGAAGCAAGCGCTAGACCCACAGAACATCATGAATCCTGGAAAAATCTTCCGTTAACACAACAGGGCCCGGGTCATTCTGGCTAATGACACGAGGCCCTTTTTGAGAGGTCTGGCTTAACCGCGCAAACGCTCAATCAGGCCATTAAGTTCATCGACCGATCCAAACTGAATGGACAACTCACCCATTTCTTCAAAACGGCCATGGCGCTTTACACGTTTTTTGATGCGCACTTCCACTTGAGCCATGAGCAAATCTGAAAGCTCTTCTTCCACGCGCTTGATGTCACGAGACTTTTCTTTTTTAGGTTTTTGCTGAACCAAAGAAAATTCTGCACTGAGTTTTTTGACCAAGCTTTCGGCTTCACGCACCGACATCTTTTTTGCATTGATCTGATTGGCCGCTGTGATCTGAGCCGCTTTGTCGAGGCCCAACAAGGCTCGCGCATGGCCCATGTCAATGTCGCCGGCCATCAACATGGTTTGCACGGGTTCGGCCAAATTCAACAAGCGCAACAAGTTGCTGGCTGCACTGCGCGAACGGCCCACAGCTTGCGCCGCGGTTTCGTGAGTAAGTCCAAACTCTTTAATTAAGCGTTGTAGACCAAGGGCCTCTTCCAATGGGTTGAGATCTTCACGCTGGATGTTCTCAATCAAGGCCATGGCCGCAGCGGCCTCATTGGGGACGTCGCGTACCAGCACTGGCACTTCATTCAGGCCCGCTAAACGAGAGGCACGGAAGCGTCTTTCTCCCGCAATGATTTCGTATTTGCCAGCGTTGGGGCCATCGCTTAACTTGCGCACCAAGATCGGTTGCATGATGCCCTGCGCCTTGATCGACTCGGCCAATTCATACAAGGCGCCCTCGTCCATGCGCGTTCGCGGCTGGTACATACCGGCCACCATGTCGCTTAAAGGCAAGGTAGAGGGCAAGCGATTAGCGGCGGCCTCTACCGCTTGGGGAGAGCTGGGCTCATCTTGAACTTTGGGACCGAGCAAGGCTTCAAGACCACGTCCAAGGCCTTTTGGTTTTTTAGTGACCATCTTCTTTTTCTTTCATCAAACTGTTCAACATTGCGCGGCCTTCTGGCCAGTCGCCTAAATTGGATTCGGCATTGACATGCCCTTTGAGTCCCAGGTTCACAAAATCCGAACCCCATGCACGGGCCAATGCTTGCGCACGGTCTGAGGTGCAATAAGGGTCGTTTTGGCTGCCAACCAAAACACTTTTGAATGGCAACCGATTCATCTCAATGGGACGCCAACTGGGAAAGAGGTCTGTCACTTGGGCAGCCTCCACATCTCCCGGCGCCACCAACAAAGCGCCTTTGACTTTGTGACACTGGGCAGAAACAGCAGCCCAAGCAGCCACTTGAATACAGCCCAAACTGTGCGCAGCCAAGTAAACCGGGCCTTCTAGATCAGACAAAACATCGTCCAATCGAGACAGCCAGTCGCCTCGCAAGGGCCGCATCCAATCATGCTGTTCAACCACCACATCCTTGTAAAGGGCAACCCACCTCATTTGCCAATGTAAGGGCCCACTTCCCTGCCAACCTGGCAAAATAAGGACTGTTGGCTGATGCATTTAAGTTCTTGCGTACCTTAAAGACTTGGAATGCGAACGACAAGCTCTTTGGCAAACTCTACGAATGCTTGGCTGCCTTTGGCCGACGGGTCAAAGACGACGCCGGGCAAGCCATAACTTGGCGCCTCTGCCAAACGCACATTGCGTGGAATGACCGTGTTGAAAACTTTGTCGCCAAAGTGGGACTTGAGTTGCTCGCTCACCTGCTGCTGCAAGGTGATGCGAGGGTCAAACATCACACGAAGAAGGCCAATGATTTTGAGGTCGGGATTGAGATTGGCGTGAACTTGTTTGATGGTGTTAACCAAATCGGTCAGCCCTTCCAAAGCAAAGTACTCACACTGCATGGGCACGATCACGCCATGGGCTGCGCACAAACCATTCAAGGTCAACATCGACAATGACGGTGGACAGTCAATCAAGACGAAATCAAAATCTGCATCGACAACGTCCAAAGCCAGCTTAAGACGCTGATCGCGGTGCTCAAGGTCGACCAACTCAACCTCGGCACCGGCCAATTCGCGGTTGGCACCCAAGACGTGGTACGCACATTTTTCAGAAAAAATGGCAGCCTCTTTGACGCTGGCGGACTCTAGCAAAACATCGTACACACTGAGTTCTAGTTGGCGCTTGTCGACGCCCGACCCCATGGTGGCGTTACCCTGCGGATCTAAGTCAACGAGCAAAACACGCTGACCCACCTTGGCCAAACCAGCCGCCAAATTGACTGCCGAAGTTGTTTTGCCAACGCCGCCTTTTTGATTTGCAACACAGAAAATTTTTGCCATGGATTACTCTTTTAATTTTCAGTTGATGCGTTTATTTACCGAGGGCCAACTTAAGGCCAAAACCAATTAGAAACAAGCCCGCTACTTTTTGCAACAAACCAGACACTCTGGGGTTGGCTCGAATGCGTTCTGCCATGGTGTGCGTGATGTAAACCACCCCCAAACAGTACATTAAACCCAAGATCGCAATGGTGAGCGCCATGAATGAAAAAGTAATCATTCCTTGATGCTTTTCTGGGTCGATGAATTGAGGGAAAAATGCGAAATAAAACATGATTGCCTTGGGATTGAGCAAGGTAATGAACATGGTTTCTTTGAAGTATTTACCCGGTGTAATTTTGATTGATGGCCCCTCCCCAGGCTTGGCCATCACCATTTTGGCGCCAAGCCAGGTCAAGTAAGCGGCTCCCACCCATTGCATGGCCAAGAACAAATGCGGATAAGTTTGTAACAAAGCCGCCAAACCAGCAACGGTCATCCATAGCAGAATTTGGTCACCCAAAAGAAGCCCCAACACAGATGCAACGCCACCCTTCAGTCCTCCCTGGCTGGTTGATGTGATCAAGGCCAAATTTCCGGGGCCCGGCAAAAACAAAAGCAAGACAAAGGCGGCCACAAAGGCGCCGTAATCTGAAATTCCAAACATGCAAGGCTTTCTTATCTGTCCCAAGTGTAATGGGGCGACGCCCAAATCCAAGGACTTAGCTCGAGGAACTTGGTGATTTTTTCATCCAAATCATGCAGCGCTCAGCGTCCAAACCAGGAACTTGGAGTTGTTCCACGTGAAACACTTGCGCAAATGACTGCAAAGCAAGCATTTCATCGGTGGGCAACTTGCCCTTCATGGCCATCCAAACACCTGCGTCCGCCAAAGCGCCAGAAGACCAGGCGACAAAGTCGGGCAAGGAAGCAAACGCCCTTGAGCAAACCACATCAAAAGGGCCACTCAAAGACTCAACCCTTGCATGAACGCCCTTGAGGTTTGGCAACTTCAAGCTTGCCGCCACCTGCTGAACAAAGGCCGCCTTTTTAGACACGGCATCAACACACGTCACCCTCACCTTCGGGCAACAAATGGCCACCACCACACCCGGCAGACCACCGCCCGAACCCACATCCAACAGAGCGCAGCCTTGCTCATCGAAGGACAAAACAGCCTGAAGATGACGCTGCAAAGGCCCCACTGCAGAAAGGCTGTCCAACAAATGATGGGTCAACATTTCTTTGGGGTCCCGCAGAGCGGTGAGGTTGTAAACCTTGTTCCATTTTTGGATCAGGTCCAAATATGCCATGAGATTTTGCTGCTGAGCCTCGCTCAAATCCAGGCCCAAGACCCCAATGCCGGCAGCCAAACCCGCAAACAACTCGCCGCGATTTTCGGACGATGCGCTCATCACGAAAGCGCGCCCTCAGCACCTTCAAGCAACTCTGGTTTGACGGCCATGAACTCCTTGAAACCACCCCTCTTCAAGTGAATCAACAGCAATGAAATGGTTGCAGGCGTAATCCCCGAAATTCGAGACGCCATGCCCAAGGTTTCAGGTCGATGCTTGGCCAGTTTTTGCCGAGCCTCAATGGAAAGTGAAGAGACCTGCAGGTAGTCCAGCTTGGCTGGTAACTTCAAGTTCTCATAGTAAGCAGAGCGCTCAACCTCCACCTTTTGTCTGTCAATGTAACCCGAGTATTTGGCAGTGATCTCAACTTGCTCGATCACCGCAGGCGCCACATCCCCCAATGTTTCACGTGAAACAGCGTTGGCCTCGAATCGGCCGCCGTCCAAGCTCATGAGTTGTGCGTAGGTCACGTTGGGGCGGCGTAACAAATCCAGCAGATTGTGCTCGTGCTCAATGGCTTTGCCCAATACCCGCTCAGACTCCGATGCAAGCAAGTTCCTTGGGTTGACCCACGTCGACTTCAGGCGCTCTGTTTCACGTGAAACAGCTTCCCGCTTGGTACAAAAAGAAGCCCAGCGCGCATCGTCAACCAGGCCCATCTGTCGTCCCACCTCGGTAAGCCGCATGTCGGCATTGTCTTCGCGCAGTTGCAGGCGGAATTCTGCCCTGCTGGTAAACATGCGATAGGGTTCGGTTACGCCCTTGGTAATCAAGTCGTCGACCAACACACCCAGATAAGCTTGGTCTCGCGTTGGCAACCAAGCGCCGCCCATGTCATTGGCGTGACCCAAAAGACTGCGGCACTGAAGCGCCGCATTGATGCCAGCAAACAATCCTTGCGCTGCCGCCTCTTCATAACCGGTGGTGCCGTTAATTTGGCCAGCAAAGAACAAGCCGCCAATTTGGCGCGTTTCAAAACTGCTCTTCAACGAGCGCGGGTCAAAGTAATCATATTCAATGGCATAACCTGGGCGGAGAATGTGCGCGTTCTCCAGGCCCTTCATCGAACGGACAAGGGCGTACTGAATGTCAAAGGGCAAGCTGGTAGAAATGCCATTGGGATAGAACTCGTGGGTGGTCAGGCCCTCGGGCTCCAAAAAAATTTGATGGCTGTCTTTGTCGGCAAAGCGATTGATCTTGTCTTCAACGCTAGGGCAATAGCGTGGGCCCACGCCTTCAATTTTGCCGGTGAACATCGGGCTGCGGTCAAAGCCCGAACGAATAATGTCATGGGTTCGCTCATTGGTATGCGTCACCCAGCAAGGCATCTGCGCAGGATGCATGTCTGCCCTGCCCATGAAGCTAAAAACGGGTACGCCCGCCTCCGGGTTCAAACCACCGGGCATGCCGTCCCCGGGTTGTTCTTGGCATTGTGCGAAGTCGATGGTGCGTCCATCGAGACGCGGTGGCGTTCCAGTTTTCAAGCGCCCTTGAGGCAGCTTGAGCTCTTTCAAACGCGCCGACAAACTGACAGCCGGCGGATCGCCTGCGCGGCCAGCCGCATAATTTTCCAAGCCCACATGAATCTTGCCATCCAAAAATGTGCCGGCCGTTAAAACCACTGTTTTAGAACGAAAGCGAACACCCACTTGCGTTACGGCGCCCACCACTCGGTCTTCTGTGCCATTTGACTCCACCATCAGGTCGTCTACCGCTTGCTGAAAAAGCCAGAGGTTTTCTTGGTTTTCCAGGCGATGACGAATGGCCGCTTTGTACAAAATGCGATCGGCTTGTGCACGCGTTGCTCTAACTGCAGGGCCTTTCGAGCTGTTCAATATTCGAAACTGAATGCCCCCCTCATCGGTGGCCAAGGCCATGGCGCCACCCAAAGCATCGACCTCTTTGACCAAGTGACCCTTGCCAATGCCGCCGATGGACGGATTGCAGCTCATCTGACCCAGGGTCTCAATGTTGTGAGAAAGCAAAAGGGTTTTGCAACCCATTCGAGCAGATGCCAGCGCGGCTTCGGTTCCTGCGTGGCCACCGCCGACAACGATCACATCAAATTCTTGTGGATAAAGCATCAAATCACCCGTTCATGACCAATTAGGTCGGCGCTGCCCGCGCCGTGGGAGGCCTGTGGCCAAGGGCGTTGATTTTATCTGCATCAGGTGTTCCATGCGCGACTGCGTTGCAATCACTGCTCGCGCTAAGCTTCCCACACGAAAAAACTCAAAGCGACACAAGGAAACGCCATGACACAACACAACAACAGCACCAACCGCTTTCACCCTGACGAGTGGCAATTGCGTGTTGACTTGGCCGCTTGCTACCGCTTGGTGGCTTTGTACGGTTGGAGCGATTTGGTCTTTACACACATCAGTGCCAAATTACCGGCCTCCGTCGCGGGTGAAGAACACCAGTTTTTGATCAACCCCTACGGCTTGATGTTCGACGAAATTACCGCATCGAGCTTGGTCAAAATAGACATGCATTGCAACAAACTAGACGATGACAATCCATATCCGGTCAACCCTGCAGGTTTTGTCATTCACAGCGCTGTGCATGAAGCGCGCCACGATGCCGCTTGCGTTTTGCACACCCACACGCGCGCAGGGATCGCCGTCAGTGCGCAAAAGCATGGTGTGTTGCCCATCAGTCAGCAAAGCACCTTTGTTCTAGCGTCTTTGGCATATCACGACTACGAAGGCGTGGCCATTCGCGATGATGAAAAGGCAAGACTGAAGACCGATTTAGGCATGGCCAATTATTTAATGCTCCGCAACCACGGTCTTTTAACGGTGGGCAAATCAATTGAAGATGCGTTTCTGCAGATGTACACCTTTGAAAACACGTGTCGCATCCAAGTAGACGCACTGGCGGGTCAAACAACGCCGGCCCACTTGACCGCGGTCAACCCACAGATTTTGGATGGTGTGACACATGCCATGAAAGTTCAAACGGGCGGCTTGGGTGGCTCTTTTGTTTGGCCCTCTTTGCTGCGCAAATTGAACCGCGAAAACCCAGGCTACGACGTTTGAAACCTGAGCGGCTTTTGTTGCCACGCCACCAAAGCACCCAGGAACAAAGCCGCCGCAGAGAAAACCAAGCCTCGCTGCAAACCGCCAGGGCCATCAGCAATCCAGCCCACCACTGTGGGGCCTGCAATTTGTCCAATCGCAAAAACAACCGTAAAGGCACTGATACCCGTCGCCCACTGCGAGGCAGGTAAATTGTGTTTCACCATGGCGGTGGTAGAGGCCACCACCGACAAAAACACACCCCCAAATAAAACGCCTGACAACAGCATGGCAGGCCACGCCGAAGTCAATGCAGGAATCACGCTTGCCACGCTTAACAAGGCATTCAAGATGGCCAAGGCTTGGCCCCCTTTAAAGTGGTTCAGCAGACCCGCCCAAACTCTAGAAGACGCAACCACTGCCAAACCCAGGGCAGCGTAAAAGAACGTGATATTGGCGGCTGACGCACCCTGCTCACGCAGCACAGCCACCACAAAAGTCATATAGCCAATGTAGCCGACACCAAAAAGGCCATAGCCCAACAAACCTGGTGCCCAAACGCGCCATACGGTTTGCTCACTGTGAGGGCTCGGCTGGGCAACCGCTGAGGCTTCTTCTGGAAGCACTTCTGGCATCCAACGATTCAAGTGCCATCGAATTGTCCAAAGAACAGCGCTGATGAGTGCACAGACACATGCCAAACTCCACCAAGCCCAGGCCCAAGTATGTGGCGATTGATTCGCTGACGCCCAGGCCATGGCGGAGGGAACACACAAAGCAGAGATCACAATGCCCCAACCCGTGCCACCGTAATAAATGCCCAACAACAGGCCAGATTGCGACGGTGTGTGAGCGCCCAACCTGGCAGCCAGCAGGCCTCCAGACACAAACACTGACGCACTGGCAGCACCTGCCAAAAATCGTTGCGCCAACAAGTACAAAGCATCGATGAAAAATCCAGTCAAGGCCATCAGGACCGATGCCAACATTGAACCTGCAATCAAAACACGAACAGCACCCCAACGCCTAAGCGCCCAAGGTGTCAGCAAGGCGCCAAGCAAATAGCCCAATGCATTGAAAGTGTTCATGGCACCTGCTAAGGTGTAGGTCCACGACAAATCGTCTCGCATGGGCGGCAATAAGAGCGCATAGGCAAAACGTGTCATTCCCAAAGACACCGCCGCCGCCATTGACACACTCACAGCCAACCACAGCGACGTCCCTAACCTGATACTTTGTGACATGAAAAATTTATTCGAACCTTGCCAAGCAGGCGCCCTTCAATTGGCCTCGCGCATTGTGATGGCGCCATTGACACGCAACCGTGCACCCAACGCTTTGCCCAATGCCCTCATGGCTGAATACTATGCGCAACGCGCCAGCCCCGCAACAGGCGCAGGGCTCATCATCACTGAAGCGACCGCCATTAGCCACCAAGGCCAGGGCTATTCAGATGTGCCCGGCATTTGGTCAACGGCACAAGTGAAAGCATGGCAACCCATCACGCAAGGCGTTCATGCAAAGGGCGGCAAAATTGTGATGCAACTCTGGCATGTTGGCCGCATTTCTCACACCAGTTTGCAACCCGGCGGCCAAGCACCTGTTGCACCCTCTGCCATCGTTGCTAAGTCGAAAACTGTTTTGATTGAAAACGGCGTTCCCAGTTTTGTTGCAACCTCTGTGCCACGCGCACTTTTGCTAGAAGAAATACCTGGCATTGTGGCCGATTACCGGAAGGCTGCTCGGAATGCCATTGAGGCCGGATTTGACGGCATCGAAGTACATGCGGCCAATGGTTATTTAATCGATCAGTTTTTACGCGCCGACAGCAATCACCGCAGCGATACCTATGGTGGCAGCATTGAAAATCGTGCGCGCTTATTGAAGGAAGTTATGAACGCGGTGTGCGAAGAAATTGGTGCTGGGCGGTGCGGCATTCGCATCTCGCCTGTCACACCAGCCAACGATGCCAGTGATTCCGCACCACAAGCTTTGTTTGAGCATGTCGCTCAGTTTTTAGGCTCACTTTCCTTGGCTTATGTGCACGTCATTGAAGGTTCTACAGGTGCTGCCAGAGATTATCAACAAGGTGATCAGGCTTTCGACTATGAAGCTCTAAAAGCGACTTACCAACAGGCTGGCGGCAAAGGCGCATGGATGCTCAACAACGGCTATGAACGCGAGTTAGCAGATCAAGCTTTGCAAAACGGTGCAGACCTGATTGCGTTTGGAAAGTCTTTCATTGCCAATCCAGACTTGGGTGCACGCTTGAAACAAAACGGTCCCTACAATTCACCCGATCGTGCAACTTTTTACGGCGGTAAAGAAATTGGCTACACCGACTATCCAACATTGACAGCAACACCTTGATCACAAACGAAAACTTCGTTTTGCTTTATGAACTCGTCTGAAAATACCTTTGAAGGTCGCCGCGTAGAACAACAAGTTCAGGGTCAAGCCACGCGCGATGGAGATGGCGTCAAACTCACTCGCGTGCTCACGCAAGCACACCAAAGACGGCTTGATCCTTTTTTAATGCTCGACAACTTTGGCAGTGACGACCCCAAAGACTATGGCGGCGGATTTCCTGACCATCCACACAGAGGCTTTGAAACCATCACTTACATGATCGCAGGGCGCATGCGTCACAAGGACAGTGCTGGAAATGAAGGCTTGTTGCAAAACGGTGGTGTTCAGTGGATGACTGCAGGCCGAGGGGTGGTGCACAGTGAAATGCCTGAACAAGAAAATGGTGTGATGGAAGGTTTTCAGCTTTGGCTTAACTTACCTTCTAAAGACAAAATGTGTACACCAGGGTATCAAGACCTGCAAAGCGAAAAAATTCCTGAGTTTTTTCCGCAAGATGGGGTCAAAGTCAGGGTCATCTCAGGTCAATCACAGGGTGTAGCAGGTGCGGTTCAAAGACCTGTGGAAGCCTTTCCAACCGATGTCTTGTATTTAGACATTCATTTTGACAATGAGGGTATGTTTCAACAAACATTGCCAAATCAGCACAATGCATTTTTGTTTGTGTACCGCGGTGCCGTTAATGTCATCAGCAAAGCGCAAGTGACGCCTGTGGCACTGCACAGAATGGCCATCTTGCACAACGAAGGTCATGGCGTTGCATTGACAGCCTCTGCAGGCAGCAAAGTATTGCTGATTGCAGGACAGCCCTTAAACGAGCCCATTGCGCAATATGGTCCGTTTGTCATGAACACACGAGAAGAACTGATTCAAGCAATTGATGACTTTAGATCATGATCTGGGGACTCACTGAAGAACAAATCACGTCATATGGCCTGACGTTTGGTATTGCAGCGTTCATGCTGTACATGCTTTTCATCATTGGTCAATTGGCATGGGAATCAAAAGCGGGAAAATTTGGAACCTTTGTTCTGTTTCTTGGTTTGGCTTTTGGCATGCTTGGTTTTGTTGCCAAATCAGGCATTCAGTGGTTTTTAGAAAAATGAGTTTGTCAATGCACAAAGGTGTGGACAATTTTTGGATAAGCACCCAGTTATCCACAGAAAATTATTTTTTCTAAACTTGTTCATGCCTTCATGACAGCTCGGTTGCAGCCTCATGCACACCCTTCAACATGACTCAATGTGTTGATCTGTAAAGAAAAAAGGGACTTGTCCACAAGACAAGCCCCTCTTTATCTACTACTACTATGTATTAATCTATATAAAAGAAGAATACAAAGACAAACTTCGCATTCAAATTAAATTGTCTTCCTGAATGCATCCATGCTGTTTTGCCACTGAACCATGGCTGCTGTTAGGTTTCTTTCTTTCACATGACCAAAACCTTTAATTTGGTCTGGTACATTGGCCAATTGAACGGCGATTGAATGGTTTTCAATGTTCAAAGAGGCCAAAATTTCTGTTACTGAATCCATGTATTCTTGAATCAGGGCCCGTTCAGTTTGTCTTTCTTCAGTCTTTCCAAAAATATCCAAAGCTGTGCCGCGTAAGAATTTGAAGCGGCTGAGCGCTTTAAACACCAATAGCATCGAAGGGCTCATTTTTTGTTTGATCAAATGGCCTTTCTCGTTGCGTTTTGCAAGCAAGGGTGGGGCTAGGTGGTAATACACCTTGAAATCGCCTTCAAACTGGGTTTTAACGCGTTCTAAGAACTGTTTGTCGGTGTGCAGGCGGGCTACTTCGTACTCATCTTTGTAAGCCATCAATTTAAACAAGTTCTTTGCCACAGATTCGGTCAGCAATGTTTTGCCTAATGCCTGTTCTTTTTGTTTAACGGTATTGACAAAACTCTCGTAGCGTTTGGCATAGGCAGTGTTTTGATAAGCCGTTAAAAAGTCATAACGCTGAGCAATCAAATCTTCCAGACGGTCACGTTTTTTAAATTGAATCACTTGAGGTGGTGCTAAGAGTGCTTCAACGGCATTCAAATGTTGTGCAGCATGGCGACCCCACTCAAAAGCAGCCAAATTGTTGGCCACCGCAACTTCGTTCAATTCAATTGCACGCTGTAAAGCTTCTAAACTCAAAGGAACCCAACCCTTTTGCCAGGCATAGCCCAAGATCATTGGATTGATGTAAATGGTGTCACCCATCAATTGCGATGACAGCTTGTCAGCGTCAAATGCAGCAAGTCCTTCTAAGCCCACAGCGGTGACAATTTCTTGGGCACAGCTTTCAGCAGGATTGACCCATTGTGTGTCTTTGACAAACGCTGCTGTGGGTGTGCTGTGTGAGTTAAGTGCCACATGCGTGCGACCTTGGCGCATGCGTGACAAAGTTTCTTTGCCAGCGCTCACAATGGGGTCACATCCCAAAATCAAGTCGGCTGCAGCCATGCTGACTCGGGTTGTCTGAATTTGATCTTGGTGTTTTGCCAACAACACATGGCTCCATGTTGCACCACCCTTTTGTGCCAAGCCAGCCGAATCTTGGGTCACGATGCCCAAACCATCTAAGTGAGCGGCCATTCCCAACAACTGTCCAATGGTGATCACACCTGTACCGCCAACGCCAGCGACCACAATGCCATAGGCGTTCAAAGAGGCACTCAAATCAGGCAAGTTAGGCAAAGGCAAAGCCGGCAATTGCGCTGAGCTGAACTTTTGTTCTTTCGATTTTTTACGCAGCTGTCCACCTTCAACGCTGATAAAGCTAGGACAAAAACCTTTAAGGCAGCTGGTGTCTTTGTTACATGTGTTTTGGTTGATGGTGCGTTTTCGCCCAAAGTCAGTTTCTAAGGGCTCTACCGATAGACAGTTAGATTGCACACCACAATCGCCACAACCTTCACAGACCAGCTCATTGATCATCACCCGCACAGCAGGATCGACCATGGTGCCACGCTTACGGCGGCGGCGTTTTTCAGTGGCACACGTTTGGTCATAAATAATGACCGTACAACCTTTGATGTCACGCAATTCTCGCTGGATCGTATCCAGCTCATCTCGGTGATGTACCAAGACGCCTTCTGCGAGTGCTACACCGTTGTATTTTTCGGGTTCGTCGGTGACCACTTTAATCACCACAGCACCTTCTGCTCGCATGCTTTGCGCAATTTGAACAACAGAGTGACCTTCGGCGCGCTCACCAATGCGTTGGCCACCCGTCATGGCGACAGCATCGTTGTATAAAATTTTGTAAGTGATGTTCACACCGGCTGCAATGCTTTGACGAATGGCCAAAATACCGCTGTGAAAATATGTGCCATCACCAATATTGGCGAACACATGTTGATCGTGGCTGAAATGCTGCTGACCAATCCAGGGCGTACCTTCGCCGCCCATTTGGGTAAAGCCAACAGTGCTGCGGTCCATCCACAAGCTCATGAAGTGACAACCAATGCCTGCCATGGCGCGCGAGCCTTCGGGTACTTTGGTACTGGTATTGTGAGGACAGCCTGAGCAAAACCAAGGCATGCGATCGGCAGCAGGGTTGAGAACCAAGCTGTTTTGTGCGCGTTCTTTGCCTTCAATGATTTGAAGTTGTGCATTCATGCGCATCACAATATCGGACGGTAAATCTAATTTCAAAAGTCGATGCGCCAAGGCTTTGGCAATCAGTGTGGGCGTGAGGTCTGCATTGGCCCTTAACAGTCGATGTGCCAAAGGGTTTGGAACTGACCACTCGCCACCTGCATCGTTGCCATCGAGTTCGTCAAATTTACCCACAATGCGAGGGCGCTTTGAATCAGGCCAGTTGTAGAGCTCTTCTTTCAGTTGGTATTCGATGATTTGGCGTTTTTCTTCTACAACCAAAATCTCTTTCAGGCCTTGCGCAAATTCGCGTGTAGTTTGCGCTTCTAAGGGCCACACCACAGACACTTTGTGAACACGAATGCCTAAACGCTGGCATGTTTCATTGTCCAGTCCTAAATCTACCAATGCTTGACGCGTGTCGTTGTAGGCCTTGCCGCTGGCGATGATGCCGTAACGATCGTTGTGGCCTTCAATCACATTGTGATTGAGGCGATTGGCACGAATGTAGGCCAGCGCGGCATACCATTTGAAATCAAACAACCTGGCTTCTTGCTCAAGCGCTGAATCGGGCCAGCGGATGTGAACACCGCCGGGTGGCATTTCAAAATCAGGAAGAACAATTTTCACGCGGTCTGCATTGATGTCTGCGGTGGCACTCGATTCCACAATTTCTTGAATGGTCTTCATGCCAGACCAGACGCCCGAAAAGCGGCTCAGGGCAATGGCGTGCACGCCCAAATCTAAAACTTCTTGAACAGACGCAGGAAAGAAAACAGGCAAACCACACGCTTTGAAAATGTGATCACTTTGGTGTGCGGCAGTGGAGCTTTTGGCCACATGGTCATCCCCGGCAACAGCTAGGACACCCCCCCAAGGGGTGGTGCCTGCCATGTTGGCATGCTTGAACACATCTGAGCAACGGTCTACACCAGGTCCTTTGCCGTACCAAATGCCAAAGACACCATCCATTTTGTTGCTGCCAGGTGGCGCAAACCCGAGTTGCTGTGTGCCCCATAAAGCAGTGGCCGCCAGCTCTTCATTAACACCGGGTTGAAAAACAATGTTGTGTTTTTCTAAATAAGGTTTGGCTTTCCAGAGGGCTTGGTCATAACCGCCCAGAGGGGAGCCGCGATAGCCACTGATGAGCGCGCCTGTTTTTTTGCCTGCCAGCGCGTCGCGTTCTTGTTGCAACATGGGCAAGCGCACCAGCGCCTGCACCCCGCTCATGAAAGCACGGCCAGTGCTTAGGCTGTATTTGTCATCCAAGGTCACATTGGCCAAAGCTTGGCGCAAGTGTTCAGGCAAGGGAGCGTTCATGGTGTTCCACCTTCAAAAGCGATTTGCCGCAGTGTAGAACGACAAAGCTTATCGTGGAAGCAAAACCCATGCTTTCATGTCTTGTTTGAGACGTCCGGCCAACTCACCAGCAGCATCGCCAGAACCGGCATAAAAATCAGCACGAACGGCACCCACAATGGCGCTGCCCGTGTCTTGTGCCAAGACCAAGCGTTGCAATTGCGTTTGAGGACCATGGCTGACAAGCCACACGGGCGTGCCGTAAGGAATGCTGCCAGGATCGACGGCAATTGAGCGACCAGGTGTTAAGGGCACACCCTGTGCGCCCTTTGGACCTAGCAAAGCGGCCTTGCCGTTCAAAGCTTCTTCCTTGAAGAAGACATACCGTGGGTTTTTGGCCAGCAATTCTTGGGTTCGTTTGGAGTTTTGGGCAAGCCATGCTTTGATGCCAGGCCAGGTTGCGTCTTTGGTCAATTTTTGATCAAGCAACCAACGGCCAATGCTTTGATAAGGCTGCTCATTGGTACCCGCAAAGGCCAAGCGAACTTGTTTGCGACTGCCATCGGGCTCTGTAAGCCACAACCTGCCAGAGCCTTGAATGTGCAAAATCATGGCGTCGACAGGGTCGGCAATGAAAGCGATTTCTTTGCCTTTGAGTGCGTTTTGGGCAGCAGGCAAGGTGGCAATTTCTTCGCGTGTAAACCAGGGTGACCGTGATTTGAGATTGGCGGGTGGCGCATAAAGGGGCACACTAAAACCACGCTTGGGTGTTCTCGATGCCTCGATCACGGGTTCGTAATAAGCGGTGAGCAAGCCATTGGCAGGCGCGCTGCTTTCTTGGAGACTTTCAACGCGATAAGGCATGAAATTTTGCATGAGCCAAGCACGTTGATCGGCATTAGATTGGCCCTCTAGGTGCCGAACGCCTTGGCACAAAGTGCTTGAAGCAACGGCGGGCCGTGAACAACTTTGCAACCAAGCAACCCAAGCCTCGTTCAGGTTGTCGGTTGACAAACCAGGTAAGTCGTTCCAAGAGGCCATGACCCAACGGCTTTTGTTTCGAACGACAGTGACAGGGGATGGGGTGTTGCTTGGCGCAGTTGCGACGGCTTGCGCGACGGGTGGCGTTGCCGTTGTAGGCGAGATTGGCGGAGGTGCAGTAGCACAGGAGGCCAAAAGACCAGAGGCGAGCAACAGACCCCAGCGCCTGGCGCGTTGCGTTTGATCTGGCCATTGACGATAAGCGCTGGTCATGCTTGTCACGTGGAAATCTCACGCAACAGGTTGGCCAACTCCACTGCAGACTTCACGTCCATTTTTTCAAACACGCGAGAGCGATGAACTTCGACCGTTCGAACGCTGATGTCAAGCTGGCTGGCAATCAGCTTGTTCGGTAAACCTTCGACCACCAAGCGCATCACATCTTGCTCGCGCTCGGTAAGTTCTGCCAATCGAGACACCAAGTCGGCGCTTTGGCGTCGCAATGTCAAGCGTTCGTTTGACAAAGCCAAGGCCTGCTCCACTCGGTCAACCAATGCGTTGTCAGAAAAAGGTTTTTCACAGAAGTCAAAAGCCCCGCGTTTAACGCAGTCAACGGCGGTTGGCACATCGGCATGCCCACTTAGAAAAATGACGGGCCAGGTTTGTGCCAAACCATTGCCAATGAGCGATTCAAACAAGGCCAAACCGCTTTGTCCGGGCATCCGAACATCCAACAAAATGCAGCCTGCCTGTGTGGGAACAGGCGCATGGGTATGAGGAAATTGATGGCGCAGCATTTGTTCAAAGGCCTCAGCACTTGCAAACGACTGACTCATTAAACGGCGAGACCGCAACAACCAAGCCATGGCATCGCGCACGACGGCATCGTCATCGACAATGTAGACACAAGCATTGAGTACAGGCTGCATAGTTGAATTTTATGTTGCGCTTAGACTTCAGAAGCGGTTGGCAATGTGAATCGGAACAAGGTTCCTTGTGGGGCATGGGCAGCGAACTCTAAATGTCCACCATGTTGTTCAACCACGGTTCGGCACAGGCTTAAACCCAAACCCATGCCTTCAGATTTGGTCGTGAAAAAAGGCGTGAACAATTGCGCTGCAATTTCGGGCGGTATACCCAAACCCACATCGGTCACAGAAAATTCAATCCAACCATGTGACAAGCTTGATGCTGCAGGTTTGACAGTCAAGGTCAAGAGGCGTTGTTTGCAATCGGGATGGTCCATGGCTTGCATGCCATTGCGCGCCAAGTTCAACAAAACCTGTTCAACCATGGTGCGGTCACACAATACAGGTGACAAACGTTCATCAATCTGCGTGATCACCCGAACTTTTAACTTGTGCGCTTGCAATTGAACCAGTGGCATGACGGCTTCAACAATGGCGCGCACCGGAACAATTTCGCGATCTTGATCGCGTCGGCGAACAAAATCGTGCACGCTGTTAATGACTTTGCCCGCACGATTGGCTTGCTCAGAAATACGCTCTAATGCCATATGCAAATCACGCAGGGTGGCGTCGTTGTCGGGGTAATGTGCTTGTTGCAGGAGGTTCAACGACCCATTGGCATAGCTTGAGATGGCGGCCAATGGTTGGTTGAGCTCATGGCTTAACAAGGACGCCATTTCACCAACGGTTGCCAAACGAGCGGTGGCCTGAAGGCGCTCTTGGCTTGCTCGCGACAGTTCTTCAATTCTGCGCTGTTCACTGATGTCCAAAAAGGCGCTCATCCAGCCCGTTTGTTGGCCGAGCAAATTAATCAAGGGCGCCTCAAAAATAAGCACCGGAAAGCGAGAGCCATCTTTTCGAACAAAGACCGATTCGAAGCCTTCACGCGGTGGCGCATTGCCCGCCAAGCGCACCGCTTGTCGTTGCTGATATTCACCGACCATCTCTGGTGGCCAATAGGGCATTGGCGCAGATTTGCCAAGAAGCTGTTCGGCTTCAAACCCAACCATTTGGCAAAACGCAGGGTTGACGTAGGTGATGCGCCCTTGCAAATCTCTGGCGCGTAAGCCTGTCACCAATGAGTCTTCCATGGCCTTTCGAAACGCCAATGCATCGGCCAAATCGCGCTCAGCCTTGAGGCGTCGGCGCGAGTCCTTCACTAACAGCACCAGCACAGAGACCAGCGCAATGGACATGGCTGTGACCAAGGCGGGAAGGATGTTCGGGAAGAGGTCGGGCGCGGCTCGCCTGCCATCCATTCTCAGTATCAAGGTATTGCCTGGCAGGTCCAACAGTTGTGTGGCCGTGAACAGTCGTTTTGCGCGTGGCAATGAACCATGAATGGCCAGGCGCGTACCATCCGCTTCAATGAATGAAACCTCATTGCGCCGACCATAGCTGCCACCCAATTGGCTGGCCAAAATATCTTGTAGGCTGTAGGTTATCAAGGTGAAGCCAATGGCCCCCCCTTGCTCAAGCATGGGCAAACAAAGCTCCATCACTTCAAGGCCCATGCCGTTGACTTGAGGCACAAAATAACTTCTTGAAAACGCAGGACCGTTAAGGCGCTTTGAGCGCAAGCACGTTTGCACAATTTCGGCTTGCTCGTTAAGGCGCGACTTTGCGTCAAAGACAGGCTCACGCAAAGGAGAGTCAATGAAACTTACAAGGCCACCTTGAATGTCACGCCGTTCAACGCGCAGCCACTCTCTGTTTTGACTCAACAGGCTGTTGACCTCGGCTTTCCACAACGCAGGCGACAACTCCCTGACATTCATGCTCTGAACAACCAGCACATGCCGCGAAAAACTGCTGCGAATGTCATTCACTGCATCTGCTGTGTCACGGTCCAGCTCAGCCTGAAACTGGCTAGCTTCGTACCGCCCCGCCAACCAAACCAAGGTGACGAGCAAGGCCAGTACCAAGCCCACCAGCGCAACCCACAATGACACGCGGCGGTCGGTGAAGGAGCGTGTGACCGACTTAAAGATCAGCCACAAAGGCGAGAGCCATGCCGCTTGTGATGAGTTGGATGAAGACATGACAAGTCGAAAAGCAGGACTCAGGGCGTGTTGCTGTTGGCCGTGATTTTGGTCACTTTGGGATCGCTCCAAGTACCGTCAATGGCAAACTCTTGAGTGTTAACTCGGCTGAGTGGTTGTTTCAAGACCAGTTGCGCCAAGAAAGTACTCAGACCAATGGCCGGGTTGAGTGCCAGCCCAGCCAACAAAGACGCGGTACCCGCGTCAACTTCAGGCAAGATCAAGACACGCAAATTTTGTGTTTCGCGAGCAATGTCAGAACTGCCCTCCATCTGAACCACCGCATTCACGCCCTTCATTTGCAAGTTTCGTGTGCTGGCAATGCCTTGTTGAATCAGCACGTCACCTCGAATGGTGTCGAATGCAAAGCCCGCACTGAAAACGTCGCGGAAATCGAGCAACAAACGCCGAGGCAAAGCTTGCAAACTTAACACGCCCAAAAGCTTGGCCACGCCAGGTTCTGCTTGTAAAAACTGGCCTCGGCCAATGTTGACATTGAAGCGGCCACTCAGACTGGGGTAGTGAAGCGTCAAAGGTGAACCTTGCCAACTGACTTGGCCTTCTAATCTGCCGCCACCGCCGCGCAAAGCATCTTTGGTGCCCAATCGATTGAGCAATTCCCCCGCATCCGACACATCGAGTCGGAAGTTCATGTCGGTCATGGCGGGTTGGGTGCTGTCACGCGAAGTCATCCATTTGCCACTGGCTTTGAAACTGGCCTCTGGCAAGGTGACATTGAGCTTGCTGAGTCGCCATTCGCGGCTTGTGTTGCTGCGCGGCGATGTGAGGTCGGTGTTGAGGGCTTCAATTTCTACGCGGCCTAATTTTTTACCACGCAACTCCAAATCTTCAACCACGATGTCCAGTGCAGGGATGGCGACTGGTGAGTCCTCTAAAAGAGATTCAACCGTCTGGTCTGCCGACGGTGGCAAACTGAGTCGCGCAAGGCGCGCATAAATTCGCCCAGCACTTTGAGCATTGGACTGCCGATATTCCAAGTAACCACTGAACTCGCGGGCCTCCATTTGTGCGCGCCACAAAGCGCCTTCGCGCGATCCACTTACCGAGACATCGTGCAAAGTTCGACCTTGAATGGCCAAGTCATTTGATTTCAGCGTGATGCGGTTGGGCAAATAACTTTGAGTGGCAACAGACATGCCGTTGCTAGATGCTGCGCTGTTGTTTGCGCGGCCTTTGGTGGGCGCCATGATCTGCAGCCAGTCGTCCACCGAGAATGTCGGTAAATTCACGACAGCAACGACGCCGTTGTCTTGCGTGTTGGTCGGTGTGCTGGGGCTTGTGACAACATCCCCAATCAGCCATTTGCCGCTGATCACTTTGGGCTCAGCACCCGTCAGGTCTCTAAGGTAAGACGCAGACAATGCCCGGCCCCAAGCAATTTGTAACTGGTCGCGTTGCGCCAAATTTTGACTCAGGTTTTGAATGATGTTTTCATACTTCAGAGCCACAAGTTCATCGGGTCGTTTGTAAAGTGGCGCCGGTAAATTCAAGCCCAAGCCTTGCAGTTGCGACTGGATGCTCAATTCACTTTGGCCTCCTTTGAAACCCAGGGTTGCGGTGTAATTTGTGCTGCCAGTGGCTTGTTGTGCAATGGCACTGAGCATGGGAATCTCTTTGGCAAGGCGCATGCCGGTTGCCGTGGCTTGCCCTTGGGCGCGAATGATAGGGTTCGCGTCTGAGCTGTTGCTTGGCAACTTGCGGGAGCCGCCCTCTAATTTAAGAGGGCCACCCAAGAACTGTGCATTGACACCCGCCAAAGTGAAGCCCGACTCGTTGAAGTTGATTGTTCCCAGGGCTTTTTCAAAGACGGGCAAACTGGTTTGCAGGCGCACATCGTTGTTGTTCAAGACAACGCTGCCTTGCACGCTGGTTTTGTCTAGCTCATCCAAAGGCAAGCTGAGTTTGAGGCGCGAGTTTAATGTGCCTGTGCTTTGGGCTTGCGTGAATAAGCCGCCAAGCATGTTGTTGATGGGCGAGGACCGTAACTCGTTCAAAAGAAGTTGGGCATTTGTTCTGGACTCACCCTGAACCAGCACCACGACCTTGTTGTTTAACTTAGGAATTTCTGCCTTGATTTGCGTGAACGGCACATTGCCCCATTTGCCCGAAGCGTTGTTGACCTTGAAGTTGAGACGGTCAAACACAATGTCACCGTTCACGGCGTTCATCACGGGCCAAATGGCGCTGGGTGGTGTGGGCGCTGTGTTGCGAGAAGGGGCGGCGTTGCTCGGGGGAGCATATGCATATTGAACATCCTTGACTTTGCCAGCAAAGCGAAACTCACCGTCTTTGGGGTTGGCAAATGGCAGCTGTTGCAGGTCACCCTTGATTTTGATGGCCAAGTTTTGAACGTCGCCTTTGAGTACCGCATCGCGCACGTAATGACGCACATTCTGTGGCAAGGTGTTAGGCAGATAACGGTGAACGCGAGCAGCAGAGGCTTTCGAGACGCTGCCTTGTAAATCCAAAATACCTAAGCTGTTGGGCAGTGTGCTTGGTTTCCAATTGCCGCGCCACTCACCGCTGAGGTCTGCGTTGCTCAGACTCAGTTGCCAGTCGGGCACAGACAATTGGTTTTTTTGTTTGACCCATTTGATGGAAGCCTGCATCTTGTCCAAGGGAATTCGCGGGTCTTCAAAAATGTGCGCCAAACTGAAAGCGCCGCCGTCAACAGAAGCCTTGAGTTGACCCCCTTCGCCAGTCATGTCAAAACTGATGTCGGCGTTTTCAATGCCTGGCCAATGCGCGGAGGGCGACCCTGGCCGACCGCCCTCAAAATAAAAGTTTTCAAAGCGACCGTTAGCAGCATTGATTTGAAATGCAGTGTCATGGGTGCCCAGCAGTTGGGTCCACTCTATGTGCAAGGCGTTCACCAAGCCAGAGACCTTGTGGTCTAACAATGGCTCTCGAGCCTCATTGGGTAAGGGCAGTTGCAATGCAATGTTGCGCAACGCCAATAAATCTAATTTGTCGCCATGAAAAAGCCCTTTGGCGTTTTTGCCATTCTCGGCTTCGGCGTATGAAAACTTGACATTGCCGCCAGGCCAATGCAGACCATCGGTGGTGTCAAAGCGCAAGCCCTCGGTCGAAAAATCTAAGCCTTTGTTCAACGGCTTGACAGAGACGCGGCCCGCGATGTTTTTGAAAGACAGCGCTTGAAGTTCTGGGCTGAGTTGCGCTTTGGCGTTTTCCAATATCAAATCGGCCGTCGCTTGTTTGACCTTGCCTTGGTTCAGATCAACCCACATGCGCAGTGCGCCCTGACCTTGGGTTGCGTTGACTTTCCAGGGCAGGTGTGGGCCCAGTTGCGACAAGTCGACATCTGGAAACTCAACATGCACTTGCCCGCTCCAATCATTTACGCGGCCAGGGTGTGTGGACAACAGGCCTCGTTTTAAATCGCCCATGAACACAAACCGATCACCCCAACCTGTGGGCGGTGTGGCGTCCAAGCGCCATAAGTGGTGGCGAGCAGAATTGCGCAAGACCCACGTCACATCTGTCAATTGGAGCGAGGTTCTGTCGCGTTGGTACGGGTTGAACTCATCGGTCCATACCACCGTTCCTTGTTGGATCACGATTTCTTTTTGGGCAAAAATCCAGTCGGCTGCGGCGGAGTCGGCAGCGTTGTCTTTTTTGAGCGAGAGACCAGCAATGCGCCATTCGCCTGAAGCGGTTCGGCGAACATCGAGTGTGGGTGATTCAATGACCAGTTGCTCGACCCCCAAATCCAAGACCGACCGCACACTGATTGCAAAGACTATTTTGGGCAAGGTCAAGGCGGGTCGGCCTTCTGGGTCTAGCAAACTGAGGTTGTGAATCTCAAAGGTGGGCATCCAGCCCGACGAAACACCCACGAGCTGACCCATTTGGACGGGAACGCCTATGGTTTGCGTGGCCAAGTTTTCAAGCCGAGGTCTGAAATCTTCAATTCTTGGCACAATCCAAAAATGCAATGCCGCCCATCCCACGCCCAAGACCATGCCTGCCACGAGCATCAACCAAGCGGTGACGCGCAGCGCGTTGCTCAGCAACAGAGACAGGGTGGAAAACTTCAGCATTCGAATCGCAATACAGACATAAAGACTCAGGCAGGGAATTATGACTGCCGCAGAGCCATTTGAGACAGACACAGCCATGGATTCAAAGCGACCCCCACCCCTCTCAGAAGGCTCTCGTTTTTATCAGCGGCTCCAGAGACGCTATGCCGATGTGTTTGCGGGGCTGCCGCAGGTCGTTCCGCAACGAGAGTCTTTAACGCAGGCCTATCAACAATTGCGGACACAGGGCCATGATGTAGGCGCGGCTTTGCGAATTTTGCGGCAATGGACCATGGCCAGGTTGTTGACGCTGGACTGTGAATCTCAAGCACCCCTAGAAACAATCACCTTGGCGGTAACCCAGCTGGCGGAAGTGGCTTTGGACGAGGCCTGTCAACAAGCGTTCCGAGACTTGGACGCCCGTCACGGGATACCGATGACGGCAGATGGAAAGCGTGCTGAGTTTTGGGTCATTGGCATGGGCAAGCTGGGTGCTCGGGAATTGAATGTGTCCAGCGACATTGACCTTATTTATGTCTACGACGAAGACGGCGAAACTACGGGCAACGACCAAGGATTGGGCAAGATTTCGGTTCAGTCTTACTTCACACGAGCCGTCAGGGCCATCTACACCCTGATTGGTGACACGACCGAGCATGGCTTTGTGTTTCGAGTCGATTTGGCCTTGAGGCCCAACGGCAACTCGGGCCCCAGTGTGGTGTCATTGGGCGCTTTGGAAGAGTACCTGCTGGTTCAGGGGCGCGAGTGGGAGCGTTTTGCATGGATGAAAAGCCGCGTCATTGCACCGCGCAGCAGCCTTGTCAATGGCTCTGCCGCCAGCTTGCGGGGCGTGATTTTGCCTTTTGTCTTCAGACGCTATCTGGACTACAACGTGTTTGAGTCTTTACGGACTTTGCATCAGCAAATTCGCGATCATGCGGCCAAACGCAGTGCCGGCCATCCTGAGCGGGCCAATGATGTCAAGCTGTCGCGTGGCGGCATTCGAGAAATTGAATTTACTGTGCAGCTGTTGCAGGTGGTTCGAGGTGGCCAATTTCCAGAATTGCGAACCCGGCCAACTTTAGATGCTCTCAAACGGGTGGCCAAAGCCGGCTTGATGCCGATGGAGACTGCCGATGCATTGGCCAAGGCCTATGTTTTTTTGCGTCAAGTAGAACACCGCATTCAATATTTGGACGATCTGCAGACCCACGTACTGCCCACACAAGACCAAGATCTCAACTGGATTGCGCACACCATGGGCTATGCCGACAGTTGCGATTTATTGACCGATCTGGACGCACACCGAGAAATTGTGGCGCATGAGTTTGATATTTTGTTGGGCGGTGATCAAAGCTGCAAAGGTTGTCAGACCCAGACCGCGCGGGATCGTCCAGAGCTTGAAGCCGTTTTAGATTTGTTCAAAGGCGAAGCCCGCAAGCGCTTGGCGCATTGGCAAGACAACGCCAAAGTCAAAAGCCTGCGCGACGATGCCAGAGCGCGCTTGATGCGATTGCTCCAGCGTACAGCCCAGTGGCTGCAAGAGGGTCGTGTTGACGAGCTTGCCGTTGTTCGCATGGCCGATTGGATGGAGCCATTGATGCGACGAGAAAGCTATTTGGCAATGATGCTCGAGCGTCCGGCGGTTCATGAAAGACTGCTCAGGTTGTTGGGTGCTGCCAAATGGCCTGCCCGTTATCTTGTTCAGCATCCAGGCGTCATTGATGAGTTAGCGGGTGGTGATGTCTTGAAGCAACGCTTTGTGGCGGCTGACTTTGAATCCGAGTTGCAGGCTCGGCGCGAGGCCTTGAGGCGAACGGGTGAAGACGACGAAGAAAACTTGCTGAACTTGTTGCGCCGAGCTCACCATGCCGAGGTCTTTCGGACCTTGGCGCGAGACGTTGAGGGGCGACTCACTGTCGAACAAGTGGCTGACGATTTAAGTGCCATGGCCGATGCCGTGCTTCGTGTGACGGCCGAGTGGTGTTGGTCTTGTCTTAAAAATCGCCACCGAGAGACCCCGCAATTTGCCATCATCGCTTACGGCAAGTTGGGCGGTAAGGAGCTAGGCTATGGCAGCGATTTGGACATTGTTTTTGTCTATGAAGATGCCGATGAGCGTGCCCAAGAGGTCTATGCAAGCTTTGTTCGAAAGCTGATTAACTGGTTCACGGTCAAGACGGCAGAGGGCGATTTGTTTGAAATCGACACCGCCTTGAGGCCCAATGGCAGCTCAGGTTTGTTGGTGACCACTTTCGGTGCGTATGCCGATTATCAACAACAACGAGGCAGCAACACAGCGTGGACTTGGGAGCATCAGGCCATGACCCGCGCTCGCTTTGTGATGGGCGATTTGAACATGAAGGCGCGCTTTGACCAGGTGAGACGCGCAGTGATCACCGCACAACGCGCCCCAGCGTTGTTGACGCAAGAGATCGTCACCATGCGCAATCGGGTGCGTGCAGCGCACCCCATCAAGCCCGGATTTTTTGATGTGAAACACAGTCCTGGGGCCATGGTGGATGCTGAGTTTGCCGTCCAATATTTGGTCTTGATGCACACCCGGGCGCACCCAGAACTGGCAGACAACGTCGGCAACATTGCCTTGTTACAGCGCGCGGAGCTTGCTGGTCTGCTGCCCCAGGGTGTTGGCACAGCATCCTCGGCCGCTTACCGAGAATTGCGGCGAATACAACACAAAGCCCGTTTGAATGAGGAGCCGACACAGGTTGAAGGCGCCCAGCTGAAGGCGCAGCAGGACGCTGTTTTGGCTTTGTGGCGAGCTGTTTTTCCAGATGAGGCCAATTTGCCACAAGGGACGTGACAAGCACGAAATTTGGAAGTAAACTGTCCAGTCACAAAATAGAATGGACAGTTCAATGCCTAAATTCAAGATGCTTCAATGCTTGGCATTCATGGTCGTTTGCTTGGCCATTCCCGCTGCATGGGCGCAGCCAGCCACAGCGGCCAGCAGTGCCACTTGTCCCGGTTTGTTGAACCACACGTTTCTGCGCTTGCAAGATGAAAAGCCGCAGTCACTGTGCCAATACAGTGGCAAGGTCATTTTGGTGGTCAACACCGCCAGTTATTGCGGTTTTACATCGCAGTACAAAGGCTTAGAAGCCTTGCACGACAAGTACAAAGACCGCGGCTTGGTGGTCTTGGGATTTCCTTCAAACGACTTTGCTCAAGAAAAAGCCACCAACCAAGAGATTGCCGACTTTTGTGAAAGCACTTTTGGTGTGAAGTTTCCTATGTTCACCAAAACCGCCGTCACAGGAGATGCAGCGGCGCCATTCTTTAAACAACTGTCGCAAAGTCCTGGTCAGCGTCCAAAGTGGAACTTCTACAAATACCTGATTGGCCGCGACGGCAAATTGATAGACAGCTACAACAGCATGACCAGCCCAGAAAGCAGAAGTTTGGTGCAGGCTGTTGAAAAAAGCTTGGCGGCCAAAGCGCTTTAAGCAGCATCTGAAAGAAAGACATTTTGAAATACAAAAAAATCGCCATTGTGGGATCGGGCATTTCAGGCCTCGCGGTCGCGCACAGTCTCAAAGGACAAGCAGACGTCACCTTGTTTGAGGCAGGTGATTATTTTGGAGGACATGCCAATACCGTAGACATCACTTTGCCAACGACGCAAGGCATGGTCACGCACGGTGTAGACACTGGTTTTTTGGTTTTCAACGAAAGAACCTACCCCAACCTGATCAATTTGTTTGCCGAGTTGGGTGTTGAAACGTCCTTGTCTGACATGTCCTTTTCGGTCCAAGCGCCACGTGCCTGGGGCAACGAAGCACTGGAGTGGAGTGGCAGCAATTTAGACACGGTGTTTGCGCAGCGTCGCAATTTGCTGCGACCGCAGTTTTACAAAATGCTGCTGGATGTATTGCGCTTCAATAAATTGTGTACAGAAATCGCCGTACAACAAAACGAAACGGCCATGCGCCAACCGCTGTCAGAATTTTTGAAGCAGCACCAATTTGGCGAGGCCTTTCAAAATTGGTATTTCTTGCCCATGATGGGCTGCATTTGGAGTTGCCCCACCGATCAGATGCTGGCCTTTCCAGTGGCCACCATGATTCGTTTTTGCCACAACCATGGCTTGCTTCAGGTGAGCAATCGTCCGCGCTGGTTCACGGTGACGGGCGGCTCTCGCAACTATGTGCAGAAAATAGTCAAAGATGTCAGTGACAAGCGTCTGAATACGCCCGTGCAACTGATTGAACGAGACGAGCAAGGGGTCAGAATTGTCACCCAAGGGGCTGCTGAAAGGTTTGACGAGGTGGTCATTTGCGCCCATTCCGACCAAGCCTTGCGCATGCTGCGAAACCCCAGTGATGCCGAGACGCAATGTTTGTCAGCCATTCGTTATCAAGACAACGTCGCGGTGTTGCACACCGATGAGAGCGTGCTGCCAAGTCGCCGTAAAGCATGGGCCGCTTGGAATTACGCCCGCGCCGAAAGCGAAGATCAAGAAAGCTCGCGCGTGTGTCTGCATTATTTGCTGAACAAATTGCAACCCTTGCCTTATTCACAAGCGGTTGTGGTGTCACTGAACCCGACGCAACCCATAGATCCCGCCAAAGTGATTCGTCGCTTTGACTATGCGCATCCTGTGTTTGACTTGGCAGCCATCGAGGCACAGCAACACATGCACCGCATTCAAGGCCAGCAAAATACTTGGTATGCCGGTGCTTGGCTTGGTTATGGTTTTCACGAAGATGGGTTGAAGTCAGGCCTGTCGGTGGCCAGAGAGTTGCTGTTGAAGGTGCATGGATGAAAAGCGCCGGCATTCTCATTGGACATGGCCAAGTGAGGCACGTGCGCTTGCGCCCTGCCCGCCATGCCTTTGACTATGCTGCCTATTTTGTGATGCTGCCCATGCGGCAGTTGCGGTCACTGACGTGCAATCTGAACACGGCAAAGTCAATTGCTTTGTCTTTGAATCAACCCGGGTTCTTGTCTTTTTACGATGAAGACCATGGTGATGGCCGCACACCAGAAGAAGGTGGTGCATTGGCCTGGCTAGAGACCTTGTTGGCAGAGGCCAATGTTCAAGATGCCGATGGCGAAATTTGGTTGCAGACATTTCCGCGCGTCTTGGGCTACACCTTCAAGCCGGTGAGTTTTTGGTATTGCCACCGAAAAGATCAAAGTTTGGCCGCCATTGTGGCGGAGGTGCACAACACATTTGGCGAGCGCCATTGTTATCTATTGCACGAGCCCAAGTGGGGCGTTACAGCGCAAGCCGACAAAGTGTTTCATGTGTCACCGTTTTGCGAAGTGGCGGGCCACTACCAGTTCAGGTTCATGCGCACACATGTCAATGGCGAAGAGCGCATTGTGGCGCGCGTTGATCACAGTGATACCGATGGCCCGCTGATACAAACCAGCCAAAGCGGCAAGTTGGTGCCAGCAACTCAAGCCGAAATTCGCCGCACCTTTTGGCACTACCCATTCTGGACTTTCGCAGTTGTACTGCGAATTCATTGGCACGCGTTGTTGTTGTGGCTTAAACGTGTGCCCTTTTTCCACAAGCCCCTGCCCCCCGCGCAATTTGTCACCCGTGGACATGTTGATAACCCCGTCATTTCAAAAAACAGCTGAGCATGAACTCCACCACATCATCTGGCACTTCCTTGGCCATTCAATCAGCACCCATGGCCGCACGCCGTGTGCTTCAGCTGCTTGAAAAAATTGAACACGGCACCTTGACCGTTCAATTTCCAGATCGCAGCATGAAGATTTATGGCAATGGTTCCTTGCCGCACGCCGCCCTCAGTTTGAGCAATTGGAATGTTTTTTTGGCCAGCTTGAAATCGGGCGACATTGGTTTTGCCGAGTCGTACATTGCCGGTGATTGGCGCACGCCTTCTTTGAGCGAGTTACTGCGCGTCATGATTCAAAATCGACGTGTGGTGGAGGATTTGATTTATGGTTCATGGTGGGGTCGCATGATTTACCGCGTGCGCCATTTGCTGAATCGCAATCACAAAGCCAACAGCCGCAAAAACATCCACGCACATTACGACCTGGGCAATGCTTTTTACGAGTTGTGGTTGGACAGCACCATGAACTACTCCTCGGCTTTGTTTCAAGGCGACTTCAGCCTTAGCATGCAAGAAGCGCAACATGCCAAGGTAAGGCGTGCTCTGCAGGCCACAGACGTGACACAAGGTTCACGTGTCCTAGAAATTGGATGTGGTTGGGGCGCTTTGGCAGAGATGGCCACCATGGAAATGGGTGCTCACGTCACAGGCGTGACGCTCTCAACAGAGCAACTGGCATTTGCCAACGCGCGCATGAAGTGGAATGGCAAAGCAGACCAAGCAGATTTGCGCTTGCAAGATTATCGTGACATCGATGATGGTCCCTACGATGCGGTGTGCTCGATTGAAATGATTGAGGCCGTTGGCCAAGAATACTGGCCTACTTATTTCCAGGCCATTAGCAAACTTTTAAAACCAGGCGGCAAAGCCTGTGTTCAGAGCATCGTGATTGACGATGCTTTGTTTGACCGCTATGTCAAATCGACAGACTTTATCCAGCAATACATCTTCCCTGGTGGATGTTTGCCCAGCCCCACTGAATTTAGAAGGCAAGCCGAGCGGGCTGGTTTGAAGGTCATCGATGAGTTGAAATTTGGCCCCGATTACGCAGAGACATTGCGCCGCTGGCGTCATGATTTCATGGCGCAAGAGTCTCAGGTCTTGACGCTGGGTTTTGACAACAAGTTTCTGCGCACGTGGGAGTTTTATCTGGCTTACTGTGAAGCAGCATTTGATGAAGCCAACACCGATGTGATTCAGTTCACATTGCAAAAGCCTGCTTGACATGAACACGTGGCACTTGCGTTTTAAACAAAGTGTTTGCGCCTTGGCGCTGGTGGCCTTGCCTTGCTTGGCGCAGTCGGATGATCTTATTTTGCCGGGCACCAAACCTTCGAGCACCCAACGCTATCAAGTATGGGGTTTTGAAATTTACGATGCGCGCTTGTGGACGCAGCCAGGGTTTTCGGTTCAGAAATACACGGCTCATCCTTTTGCGTTGGAGCTGTCATACCTCCGAAGCTTTGAGGGTTCGGCCATTGCCAAACGCTCTTTGGACGAAATGCGTAAATTGGGCCGCATCAGCGCGGCTCAAGAAAGAGATTGGCTCAAGGCCATGACCGACATTTTCCCCAATGTTCGCCAGGGCGATCGTTTGGTGGGTGTTCACAAACCCAACGAAGGCGCAGAGTTTTGGTTTCAGCAGCGCAGGGTTGGTGCAGTAACCGATCCAGATTTTGCCAAGTTGTTTTTTGGCATTTGGCTGCATGAAGCCACGCCAGCGCCCGGTATTCGCCAAGCGTGGGTCAATGGTTTATGAAATTTGCCTTGACGCGACCTCATGCGGTGGGCGCCTCTTATGGCTTGCTTGCACTGCCTTTGTCTTTTGTGGCATTGCCGATGTATGTCAACTTACCGCACGTGTACGCAACGCAATTTGCGGTTCCTCTCACCACCTTGGGCCTGGTCTTGTTGCTCAGCCGTTTGTTGGATGCGTTCATTGACCCATGGATGGGGTGCATCAGCGATGTCTTGTATGGCCGATCAAAACAAAGCTTTGCTAGGGTGGCCGGTGCGTTGGCATTGCTGCTGCTTTTGTCTTTTGCGGCTCTCTTTTTTCCGCCCAGTTTTTCTGCAACAGCCAGTTATGTGGCCTGGGTAGCGGTGTTTGTCAGCTTGTGCCATTTGACCTTCAGTGGGTTGAGCATTCTTCACCAAGCATGGGCCACGCGCTTGGGAGGTGATGCTGTGCAGCAAGGCCGCGTCATTGCATGGCGTGAAGGTGCAGGTTTGATAGGCGTTGTCTTGGCCTCACTTTTGCCAGCACTGTCAGGCTGGTCTTTCACCACTGTGCTCTTGGGTATTTTGCTGATGGTGGGCCTATGGTCATGGCAAGGTGTTTTTGAGGCTGGTCATGCGCCCTTGGCCGCAGAAAAAACTCAGACCATTTCGCTGGGCATGCTGTTGCCTGTTCAGCAAAGCTTGTTTTTAAAACTGTTGTGTGTCTTTATGTTGAATGGCATCGCCAGTGCCGTACCTGCCAGTTTGGTGATGTTCTTTGTCGAGGATCAAATACAAGCTTCTGCGCGCATGGCACCCTTGTTCTTAGGTGTTTACTTTGTAGCGGGCGTGTTGTCGTTGCCGCTTTGGCTCGTGCTGGTTCGCCGCTGGGGTTTGGCCAAAACATGGGCTGCAGGTATGTTGTTGGCCATTTTGAGTTTTGCATCAGTGAGCAAATTGGGGCCAGGTGACGAGTACTTGTTTCTTGCTGTTTGCTTGGCATCTGGTGTGGCCCTAGGCGCCGACATGGTGGTGCCAAGCGCCTTGCTCAATCGTGTCATTGATCACCTAGGCCATCGAGGCCACGCTGAAGGTTTGTATTTGGGGTGGTGGAACCTCATCACCAAATTTAATTTGGCTTTGGCGGCCGGTTTGTGTTTGCCATTGCTGGCCAGTTGGGGCTATGCACCCGGCGTGCAAAGTGAGGTGGGCTTGAACGCCCTTTCATTGGCCTATGGTGTGTTGCCTTGTGTGCTGAAGTCTTTGGCACTGGCAGCACTTGTGTTTTTTTGGATTCAACCCTCAGCTGCCCTGCTGACACCCCGGAGCACCTCATGAACCGACGCCACTGCCTACAAAGAATTTCTCACAGCTTGACAGCGCCTCTGCTCATGCGCACGGCAGGGCTGGCTGCCATCACAGGCAGTGTTGGCGCCTTGTCAGCATGTGCGGGTCCGCAAGTGCTTGACTATGCTGCCGAAAAACCAGTCCTTGATTTACGCACTTACTTCAATGGCATGGTCGACGCTTGGGGCGTTTTCACCGATCGATCGGGCCGTGTGGTCAAGCGCTTCAAAGTGGTCATGGACTGCCGCTGGCAAGGCGACGAAGGCGTTTTGGATGAAGCCTTCACTTATTCTGATGGCACACAGCAACGCCGCATTTGGCGCTTGAAAGCTTTGCCGCAAGGCCGCTATGAAGGGCGTGCTGACGACGTCATTGGTTTGGCCGAGGGTGAAGTCAAAGGCAACGCTTTTCGCTGGCAATACACCTTGGCTTTGCCGGTCGATGGCACGGTATGGCAGGTGCAATTCGACGATTGGATGTACTTGATGGACGACCAAGTCATGCTGAACAAAGCAGTCATGCGCAAATGGGGCGTGACTTTGGGGGAGGTGACTTTGTCATTCAAACGCCGCTCGAACACGGCGTTGGGCCAAACGTCATGAGCCTTGAAACTGTTAAAGCAGGCCCTGGCGAATTGCCCTTGGTCAATCTTTCGATACCTCTGAAGCGCCGCTGGGGTGCCCCGCTGAACCAACCCATGGTGCAGTGGCAAGGCCGCCGAGTTTGGCTGGTCGGTGCCTCCAGTGGCATTGGCTTGGCGTGTGCTAAAGCCTTGCATGCGGCAGGTGCGGAGGTGGTCATCTCGGCCCGCGATGTCGGTGTGGTTTCGGCATGGGCAGAGCAATGCCAAAAAGAAGGCAAGCCCATTGCATTGTTGCCGCTGGACGTCACAGATACCTTGCAAGTTCGCTATGCCACGCGTCAGGTTGCAGCCATGGGGTCCTTGGACATGCTGCTTTATTGTGCTGGTCATTACCGTGCGCAGCGCGCCACTGAGTTTGACCTCGCAGACATGTTGCGTCATCAAGACGTCAACTACAACGGTTTGTTGCGAGTGCTCGATTCGTGCTTGCCAATGTTTTTACAACAAGGCTTTGGCCACGTCAGTTTGGTCAGCAGTGTGGCGGGTTGGCGTGGCCTGCCAAATGGCTTGGCCTATGGGCCGACCAAAGCGGCCATGACGCACTTGGCAGAAACCTTGTACATGGATTTGCAAGACAAGGGCATTGGCGTGAGTCTGATCAACCCAGGTTTTGTGGCCACGCCGCTCACGGCACAAAATAATTTTCAGATGCCGGCCTTGATGTCGCCCGACGATGCGGCCAAAGCCATGTTGCAGGGCTGGTCTGAGGGCTTGTTTGACATTCACTTTCCCAAGCGTTTCACGCTGTGGCTCAAATTGATGCGACTCTTACCCTATCGAATGTATTTTGCCTTGGTGCGCCGTTTTACAGGACTTTGATCATGAGTACGCGAGAACGCTTTCAACAGATCGCAGACTATTTCGAAACGCTCACGCCCCAAAGTGTGTCGGCCTTGAAAGATTTTTACAGCGCTTCAGCGCGCTTCAAAGATCCGTTCAACGATGTGCAGGGAATCCCAGCCATTGAGAAAATTTTTCAACACATGTACGTGTCACTTGAGCAACCCCGATTTGTCATCACGGGTCAAGTGATCGACGGCGACCAAGCGTTTTTAACGTGGGAGTTTCGTTTTCGTTTCAAGCGTTTTGACACCCAAACCGAGCAAGTGGTGCTTGGCACCAGTCACTTGGTGTTAGATGCGCAACAACGCATCAGTTTGCACCGCGATTATTGGGACGCCGCAGAAGAGCTTTATGAAAAGCTTCCATGGGTGGGGGCGCTGATGCGTTGGCTCAAAAAAAGGGCCAACAGTTAAACACTGTTGGCCACGCCATCCACCTTGTCAGAATTAAGCAGGCAAGCTGTCAACGAAGCTGGGACGCTGCATCAATTTAGCGTAGAGCTTGTCGAGGTTGGGGTAAGTCTCACGCCATTGAATGTTGGGAAAGCGGAAATCCAAATAACCCACCGCGCATCCCACCGCAATGTCAGACAGACTCAATTGCGAGCCCGAGCAGTAAGGCTTGTCTGCCAAGCCTTGAGACATGGCGCGAAGCGCTTGATCAATTTTGTGCAGTTGGCGATCAATCCACGGCTGGCTGCGCTGTTCGGCGGGGCGATGGGGCCAAACGGCTTCCATGCGGGCCAACAAGGCGGCGTCGAGCAGGCCATCGGCCAACGCTTCCCAAGTTTTGACTTCGGCGCGCTCACGGCCGTTGGTGGGTATTAATTTGCCAACGGGTGACAAGGTGTCCAAATACTCCACGATGACGCGTGAATCAAACACCGCTTCGCCACCTTCTAAAACCAAGCAAGGCACCTTGCCCAGAGGGTTGGAGGCATGGATGGTGGTGTTTGCCGACCAAACATCTTCGACCACCATTTGGTAGTCCAGTTTCTTTTCAGCCATCACGATGCAAACCTTGCGGACGTAAGGGCTGGTGGGGGAACCGATCAATTTCATGTGTTTGTTCTTGTCAAAAATCGCCAAAACAGGGCAAAGTGACGTGCATTCTAGATGAATCACGGGCTCAGTCGCCTGTCAGGGTCAGAACTTACAATCAGCGTATGACTTCTTCTCCTATTTCAGCCCTTTCGCCTTTGGATGGCCGTTACGCCAACAAACTCAACGCCCTGCGTCCACTCATGAGCGAGCTTGGGTACATGCATCGTCGTGTGCAAGTCGAAATTGCTTGGTTCATTGCTTTGTCTGATGCGGGCTTTGAAGAGTTCAAGCCGCTTTCTTTGGGCGCGCGTCGATACCTCACGGGTTTGGTGACGCAGTTTTCAGAGCAAGATGCATTGGCCATCAAGGAAATTGAGAAGACAACCAATCACGATGTCAAAGCTGTCGAGTATTGGATCAAGTCCAAATTCAATGACCGCCCCGAGCTTGAGCAGGCCTCGGAGTTTGTGCACTTTGCTTGCACCAGCGAAGACATCAACAACACCAGCCACGCCTTGCAACTGAAAGGTGCGCGCCAGCAAGTGATCTTGCCAGCCATCGATGAAGTGATTGAACAATTGCGCAGCATGGCCCATGCGTATGCCGCCATTCCGATGCTCAGCCGCACGCACGGTCAAACGGCCAGCCCTACCACGGTTGGTAAAGAGCTTGCCAATGTGCTTGTTAGGTTGCGCAACACACGCGAAAAAATTGCAGCTGTGCCCTTGAAGGCCAAGATGAATGGTGCGGTTGGCAACTACAACGCACACCTTTCTGCATGGCCCAACTTCGATTGGGAAAATTTTTCCAAGTCCGTTGTGGAAACGCCAGAAGCCCACGAGGCAGGCGCCTCAAGCGAGCATTGGGGCTTGGGCTTGTCTTTTCAGCCTTACAGCATTCAAATTGAACCGCACGATTACATGGCTGAATTGTTTGACGCTTTGGCCCGCACCAATACCATCTTGATCGATCTGTCGCGTGACATTTGGGGCTATGTCAGCTTGGGGTATTTCAAACAGCGCTTGAAAGCGGGTGAGATAGGTTCTTCCACCATGCCGCACAAAGTCAACCCGATTGACTTTGAAAATGCAGAGGGCAATTTGGGTTTGGCCAATGCCGTGCTCAAGCATTTGTCAGAGAAGTTGCCCATCAGCCGTTGGCAGCGCGACCTTACCGACTCCACCGTCTTGCGCAACATGGGCGTGGCCTTGGGCTATTCCGCGCTGGCGTATTCGTCGCTCATGACAGGTCTGAAAAAGCTGGAATTGAACGAAGAAGCATTGGCGCAAGATTTGGATGCCGCTTGGGAAGTTTTGGCCGAACCGATTCAAACCGTGATGCGCCGTTATGGCGTGCAAGGTGCTTACGAAAAATTGAAAGAAGTGACACGCGGTAAAACGGTGACCGCTGAAGCTTTGCATGGCTTGATCAGAGAACTCGACATTCCCCAAGCCGAAAAAGAACGATTGTTGGACATGACACCGGGTAGCTACATTGGCAAAGCCATTGAGCTGGCCAAACGGGTCTGAGCGAGTCATTTCAGAATGGCGCTCAAATCCACCATCTACAAAGTCAATCTTTCTATTGCAGACATTGACCACAGTTACTACGCCGATCACGCCCTCACCTTAGCGCGTCATCCCAGCGAAACCGACGAGCGCATGATGATTCGCTTATTGGCTTTGTCGCTCAACGCCTACAAATTGCAAAGCGATTTGAATGGCGATGGCGTGTTGGCCTTTGGGGCTGGGTTGTCTGACCCTGACGATCCAGATTTGTCACTGCGCGACTTTACGGGTCAAACGCGTCTGTGGGTGGAAGTAGGGCAACCCGAAGACAAGCCCTTGAACAAAGCCTGTCAAAAATCGGATGCGGTCATGGTGTATTGCTTTAACCATGCCGCCGAGGTGTGGTGGCGCGGCATTGAGAGCAAACTCTCACGCATGGACAAGCTACAAGTGTGGCGCGTACCAACCGAGGCCAGCCAAGCCTTGGCCAAATTGGCAGAGCGCAGCATGCAAATTCAAGCCACGGTGCAAGAAGGCGAGCTTACGTTAAGCAACAGCCAAGACAGCGTGCATTTGGAAGTGGTGCGCTGGAAATAAACAGGGCTTGCGCCTGCCCAGACCAGGCTCAGCTTTGAAAGCCCAAAGGCACTTGCGCATCTGCGGCTTCGCGTGCCAATTGCCGGTCTTCAGCGGCTCGCTCGGCGTAGCGATTGAAGCGCCATGAGGTTCCGATCACCGTGATGCGGCGCCAGACACTGCGTTTTTCGCCAGGGCTCATTTCTGTCCAGAGCTGAACCTCTTCAAAGCTTCTGCCGCAGCCCTTGCACTCGGGGTCGCCTTGGAATGTTGAGCAAATGGCAATGCACGGCGTGTCGGGGGTGCTGGCATACCAAGCTTGCCATGCTTCAGCCGCTGCCAACGGCAAGGTGTACTCGTCAGCTTCTTCCTCTTTGTAATACACCATCAGGGCATACACCTCGGCCAAAGCGCGAAGCTCGCGCGGCAAAGCCACACCATCGGGAGACGGATTTTTTTGGCGCCAGTAATTGATCGCCGCTTCGATGTCTGTGATGTGAATGCCAGCCATAAGGTCTTTGAAGAGGGATCGAGATCATAGCTGTTTGTGGATGCACTCGGTGCCAGAGTTGTCTTGCAAGCCATTGCAGGTTGTGCAGCCTGTCTTGGGCCATAAGATGAGCCCATGAGTACCTCTTTGGTATTCAAAACAGGAAATTAAATGTACAAAACAACTCATCATTCAAACGCACTGCAAATGGACTTTGGGCAGGGCTTTCATGCAAACCTGTCTTTGGATACCGCTTTGGCACTGCCGCAACAGATCCTGTGGGGCCTGTTCAATCTGGGCATGTCCGCAGAAACAGACAGTCTCTTTGAAAACCATTTTGTTTGCGAATTTGAATCCAACGAGCTCCAACTTTTACAGACACTTCAGTTCATTCCAGCGATTGAATGGGTCGGTGTTCCAACGCCCCTCACTTTCCTGAGCATTGATTATTTTTAACAAAATTTTTGAATGGAAACACACCATGCAAGTTTGCAGCATCGCCGAAACCCAACAAGTCTGGGGTCAAGGCTTTTGGGATTTTTTAAATTTTGACTCAGGCACGACCAGTGGTGTCCGAAACGATGGCCAACCGCTTGGATCGGGTTGCGGCACAGCCCTCCTAGATGGCTTTGTGCCAGATGTTATGTTTGGCATCAACCTCCAGTCTTCTTGCGCAGCACACGACAACCGATACAACACTTGCAACTTTGAAAAAGTCGAAGCCGACACGCTGTTTCGAAGTGATATTTTGGTCTCATGCGAATCCCAAGGCGGCAATGGTTTGTTGTGTACCGTCATTGCCACGGCTTATGGTCTTGGCGTAAGCCTAGGTGGCGCCAAGGCTTACGCAACTTCGCAAGAAAATGCGTGCCTCAATCCTTACTGACATGAGGTCGTCTTTGCAATGCGGTAGCAACACTGCCAAAGTGGCAAAGACGGCGCCTTATTTAGGCGCTTCGAGGTGCTTGATGTTGGCCGTTCTCAGCTCATCGGTTGGCGTTTATGCCAGCGAGGTGTTCAATGGCATTCCGCTTGAAATTGCACCGCCCTTTTTGCATGAAAAACTTGCCTTGCAATTGCACGCCGTCATCACGCCTCAACACACTCAAATCATTGCACAGGCCATGGCGCGAATTGCCGCCACCGTCAATGAAGCGCATTCTGCGTCACTTCAAGAGCGCCCAGCTTGGCGACAAAACACGCCAGCCCAAAACGTTCCTTTAAGAAATGCGTTGTTTGCTTCAGGGGTCGACCACCATGCAGGCATAGCGGTTAAACAAATTCACCATTGGAAAATAAGCCCCCATCACATTCAATTTGATGTGGACTATTACTTGCCTAGCCGTGTTGGCTATGCGCCCGAAATTTACAGAGACCGTTATGCCTTGACGTTGACAGAGTCAAATCTTGGCGATGGCACAGGCAAAGGCACAAGTTCTGGTTCTGTTTCCGGTTGGCATTTCAGTGGCCATCCCCATGACACACCCATTGGCAAAGTTACTTGTCAATTCGTCAACGCGTTGTGGGTCTGCCCCATCACACCGTAGCCCAAGCGCGCTTTTTATCTTTCCTGGCGCTCTAGCATTTGCTCACGCAACAAGCCTTGGGCAAAGCGCAAACGCGCATCCACAATCGATGCTTCAATGTGATCTCCCATGGCTGGGCTCAGTTTGCGAGAGGCGTCTTGTGCAGCTCGCAATCGATCAACGGCGGCACCAAAGTCCATGCGCGCAAGTTGTGCTTCCCCTTCAGCCCTTAACGATGCCAAAGTTCGGCCTTGGGCCGACAATGCAGTTGCCAAAACTTGCCACGCTTGTGCATCTTGTGGGTTTTGAAGCACCCAAGTTTGCAGCATAGAAATGCTTCGTGACAAGATTTGAAGTATCTCGGCGCTGGGAGCTGCAACTTGTAACCGGGCACTGGCTTGTGCCGTCAGAATCAGCTCGGGTCTTTGCAATTGCGCTTGATTGGGGCCTGACCGATGTGTCAAAGATTTCAGGACGCCCTGCATGTCATCTTCTTTAAAAGCCAACTCGGCTTCTAGCAAGTTCACCAGGCGTTGTGCCGGCGCATGCTTTGCCACGGCAAGATGAAGCCGAGGCAACAAAGCGCGTGCTTGGGACATGTCGCGTAATTGCATCCAAGACAAGCAAGCGCCATACAAAATGCCCACTTGTTTGGTTGGCGTTTGTGTTGCAACACTGGCATCGGCGGCTTCTTGTGACCATGCACGCAAGGCATCGACGCCTGGCTGTGCAAAAACACGTGCTCTGGCCGACATCATGGCTTGAACAAGGTCTTGCGCTGCGTTCGCTGCACGTGGTGTTTGAAGTTGCTGCCGTGCTTGCATATCGGCCATGCGTTCGCTGCTGAGGGGATGACTTCGCAAATAGGGAAATGCACCGCTGTCATTCAAGCCAGCAGCTTGTTGCAATTTGCCAAACATCGTGACGAATCCTTGCGTGTCAAACCCCGCTTCAGACATCACGCTGTAGCCAATGCGGTCTGCTTCGCGTTCCATGTCGCGCGAAAAATTCAGTTGCGATTGTGCCGCCATGGCCTGGCCACCCACAATCATGGCTTGCGCGCCTTGCGCACTTTTACTGGCCGCCAACATGCCTAAAATCATGGCGCCTATGAGCCATGGGGTCATGCGCGCCTGATCGCCTATCGAGCGAGAAATATGTCGTTGCGTGACGTGGCTAAGTTCGTGGGCCATGACAGAGGCCAATTCATCTCGCGTGGTCACGACACTGATCAAGCCCAGGTGAATGCCCAAATAACCACCTGGCAAGGCGAAGGCATTGACCGACCTGTCGCGGCCAATCAAAATTTTCCAAGCAAAGCGCTCTTGCAACTCTGCCGACATTTCACCTCGCGCCTGCGCGCCTTTCACAAGTGGTTGCCAAATGTTTTGCAGGTATTCGTCTAGAACGGGGTCTTCAAGATAGTCGGGGTCACGGTAAAGCTCGCGTGCAATGCGGTCGCCCAATTTACGTTCTGCGGAAAGTGTGATGTCTGAGCCGTCGCCCAAGGCCGGTAAGTTGGACGCATTGCCAGGCAGCTGTGACCAGACTGGCGTCAGCAACATGGACAAGGCCAAGAGGACCATCAATGGTTTAGATTTGGGCGTAGCAAGCTTCAATTAGGGTCACCAACTTCTCAGGTGAATCTGAACACCGTATCATGCTCGATCTAAGTCAACCGTTTGTAAATGGTTTTCACCAGTTTATTCAAAATAGTCATGTCGCAAACCTCATCCAACAACTCGTCGCCTTTGACTCACTTTGATGCGCAGGGCCAAGCGCACATGGTGGACGTTGGTGCCAAAGCCTCGACGCACCGCGTCGCGGTGGCCACAGGTGCCATCCAAATGTTACCGGCCACACTTGCTTTGGTGCAGTCGGGCACTGCTAAAAAAGGCGATGTGCTGGGCATTGCCAGAATTGCAGGCATTCAAGGTGCCAAGCGAACCGCTGATTTGATACCTCTTTGCCATCCGTTGGCCTTGACCCGCGTGGCTGTGGAATTTGAGATACCTACATCATCGGCTATACCAACGATTGTTTGCCGTGCAACCGCAGAGACGGTGGGCCAAACAGGTGTAGAAATGGAGGCCTTGACTGCCGTACAAGTGGCCTTGCTGACCATTTATGACATGTGCAAAGCCGCGGACCGCGGCATGACCATTACCGATGTGAAGTTGTTAGAAAAGCAAGGCGGCAAGTCGGGGCATTGGGTGGCCCCCTAAAGCATTTGCAATAAGGCTTATGAGCCTTTGCATGAACTTGGCAAGTATTTGGCAGCCAGCGGGTTGGTGGCTGCAGGCCCACAAGACCAAGCGCTGATCGCCTTGCCACCATCGGTGGTGCCGACCAAGGCCGTGGTACCTGATTGGATGGGGGTCAGCGACAGTGCATTACTGGTGTCACTGGTGTTGCCGCGCAAAGTGCTGGCGTTGCCCACCACCGTGATCACGCCATTGGCGCTGACAGACAGGCTAGATACATATTGTGAGGTTTGCGTTTGGCATGCAGCGGGCAGGGCGGTGCTGACATCTGCCTGTGAAGCCGTACTGACCACTTCAGACACGGCGGTTTTGCACTGAGTTGCAGCCAACAACATTTCGGAGACTTTGGCGCGGACCGCGTAGTCTTGGTAAGCCGGTAAAGCCAATGACCCCAGCACCCCAATGATGGCAATGACCACCATGAGCTCAATCAATGTGAATCCGCGGAAGTAGTTGGAACGAGGCGCTGTCATGTGAGGTCCTAGGTAAACAATAATTTTAATCTTGCTGGATGCATTAGGCCGTAAAAAAGCCGACCACAGTGGGTCGGCTTGGTGACAAACGCTTGCTTAAAATCAAGCAGCAGTGTCGGGCGCATGTTTGTGCGCGTGTTTGGCTTGGAAGTACTTGCCTATGGCCAAAACAGACAGCGCGCCTGCGGTAGCCGCGGCGTAGTGCAGCCAAGGATTCTCTGCTGAGAATTCGCGCAGGGCCACATCGCTGGCAATGGTTTCGCCGCCCACCCAGCCAATCAAACAAGCACCAAAGGTGACGATGATGGGGAAGCGTGTCATGAGTTTGATCATGATGGCGCTGCCAAAAATCACCATGGGAATGCTAATGGCCAAGCCCAAGATAAGCAGGGTCATGTTGCCTTTGGCTGCAGCAGCCACCGCAATCACGTTGTCTAAGCTCATGACAATGTCGGCCACAAGGATGGTGCGAATGGCCATGAACAAGCTCGCTTTTTCAACCTCGCCCTCACCTTCGTCGCCATCTTCACTCAGCAATTGAGCGCCGATGTACAACAGCAAGATGCCGCCGATGATTTGTAAAAAAGACAACTCAAGGAGCGCAGCCGCCACCACGGTGAGCGCAATACGCAGTACAACGGCAGCGCCAGACCCAAACATGATGGCTTGACGTTGCTGATGTTCGGGCAGTGATCTTGCCGCCAAGGCAATGACCACGGCGTTGTCGCCCGATAAGATGATATTGATCCAGACGATCTTCATCAAGCCGATCCAGAAGTCGGCGTTTTGTAACATTTCCATGTCAGTCCCTTTGCATTTTTAGTAGGAATAAGAAAAGGCCCCTAAGGGCCAATTCTTTTGTCGGGACTTGAATTTTAACGGCCCGCAAGGGCCGTGGGATGCGTAAAACTGCTTATCGCAATTACAGCATGGCCTTCAGCAAACGACCCATTTCGGATGGGTTGCGGGTAATTTTGAAACCGCACTCTTCCATGATGGCCAATTTGGCATCGGCTGTGTCGGCGCCGCCAGAGATCAAGGCACCGGCGTGGCCCATGCGCTTGCCAGCGGGTGCTGTGACACCTGCGATAAAGCCAACGATAGGCTTCTTCATGTTGTCTTTGCACCAGCGAGCTGCTTCAGCTTCGTCTGGGCCACCAATTTCACCGATCATGATCACGGCATCGGTGTCGGGATCTTCGTTGAAAGCGCGCATCACGTCGATGTGCTTCAAGCCATTGATAGGATCGCCACCAATACCGACCGCAGAAGATTGGCCCAAACCGATTTCGGTCAATTGCGCTACAGCTTCGTATGTCAATGTGCCTGAACGAGACACCACGCCAATGCGGCCTTTGCGGTGAATGTGACCGGGCATGATGCCGATCTTGATTTCGTCAGGGGTGATCAAACCTGGGCAGTTGGGGCCCAACAGCAAAGTCTTCTTGCCGCCAGCCGCTTCTTTGGCGCGCATGCGATTGCGCACTTCGAGCATGTCACGGACAGGAATGCCTTCGGTAATGCAGATGGCCAAGTCGAGGTCGGCTTCAACAGCTTCCCAGATGGCGGCAGCTGCGCCTGCTGGTGGCACGTAGATCACAGACACGGTAGCGCCGGTGTCGGAAGCCGCTTCTTTGACAGAAGCGTAAATTGGAATGTTGAAGATGGACTCGCCCGCTTTTTTGGGGTTCACACCTGCAACGAAGCAGTTTTTACCGTTGGCGTACTCTTGGCATTTTTCAGTGTGGAACTGACCGGTCTTGCCGGTAATACCTTGGGTAATGACTTTGGTGTCTTTGTTGATAAAGATAGACATGTAATTAACCTTTCACCGCTTTAACGGCAGCTTGTGCTGCTTCTGCCATGGTGTCCACGGAAATGATGGGCAAACCGCTTTCTTTGAGCATCTTCTTGCCCAGATCCTCGTTGGTGCCCTTCATGCGAACGACCAAAGGCACGTTCAAGTTAGTGGCCTTGCAAGCGGTGATCACGCCAGTTGCAATGGTGTCGCACTTCATGATGCCGCCGAAGATGTTGACCAAAATGGCTTTCACTTTGGGGTTCTTCAACATGATCTTGAAAGCTTCTGTGACTTTCTCGGGGGTGGCACCGCCGCCCACGTCCAAGAAGTTGGCGGGTTCAGCGCCAAACAACTTGATGGTGTCCATGGTGGCCATGGCCAAGCCCGCACCGTTGACCAAGCAACCAATGTTGCCGTCCAAGCTGATGTAGGCCAAGTCGAATTTAGAAGCTTCGATTTCTGCGGGATCTTCTTCGTCCAAATCGCGGTAAGCCACGATTTCAGGGTGACGGAACAAAGCGTTGGAATCGAAGTTGAACTTGGCGTCCAAAGCGCGGATGCCGCCGTTGCCTTCCAAGATCAAAGGATTGATCTCGACCAAAGACGCGTCGGTTTCCATGTAGCACTTGTAAACCTTCTGCAGCACGTCAGCGGCTTGGGCTGTAGAGCCAGCAGGCACGCCAATGGCGTCAGACAACATTTTGGCTTGTGCATCGGTGAGGCCCAATGCGGGGTCAACGATTTCGGTGATGATTTTCTCGGGGGTGTCGTGTGCCACACCTTCAATGTCCATACCGCCTTCGCTGGACACAATCATGGCCACACGTTGTGAGGCACGGTCTGTGACAGCAGAGATGTAATATTCTTTTTTGATGTCGGCGCCATCTTCAATCAGGAGGCGACGAACTTTTTGACCTTCTGGGCCGGTTTGGTGAGTGACCAACTGCATGCCCAAAATTTCGCTGGCAAGCTGCTTGACCTCATCGATAGAGCGTGCCAGCTTAACGCCACCACCTTTGCCGCGGCCGCCCGCGTGAATTTGTGCTTTGACAACCCACACTGGGCCGCCCAATTTTTGAGCGGCTTCCACCGCTTCTTGCACTGTGAAGGCCGGAATGCCGCGGGGCACTGGCACACCAAATTGACGCAAGATTTCCTTGCCTTGGTACTCGTGGATCTTCATGAGGTTTCTCTCAGAGGGTGGTTATTCTCACCAGCCAGTCAGGGTTATTTGCCCTTAACAAGCACTGGACACTGCAGCCGGCGACTGTATCATGTTGCAACGCACCAATCTTGAGCCGAGTCACTTACATTGACATGACGCGGTTAAAAAATTTCATGGGAGAGCCCTAAATGGCCAAAAAAATATTCATTGATGGCGAAGCTGGTACCACAGGACTCCTGATCCGTGAGCGCTTGCTGGCCATGCCAGAAGTCGAATTGGTCAGCATTGCCCCAGAAAAACGCAAGGATTCTGAGGCCAAGCGCGAGCTGATGGCGCAAGTGGACTTGGTCATTTTGTGCCTTCACGATGAAGCCGCCAAAGAGTCTGTGGCCATGATTGACGCTTTGCCTGGCCACAAGCCACGCATCATTGACGCCTCAACGGCACACCGGGTCAATGACCAATGGGTGTTCGGTTTTCCCGAAATGCGCACTGGTCAGCGCGACGCCGTGGTCAATGCGCAACGCGTTAGCAATCCTGGTTGCTATGCCTCTGGCGCTATTGCCATCTTGGCCCCGCTGGTCAACTCTGGCATTCTGCCTACTGATTTTGCAGTAACTCTACCGTCAGTAAGTGGTTACTCAGGTGGCGGCCGCGCCATGATTGAAGACTATGAAGCAGGACGTGCGCCCTTGCACGAAGCCTATGCTTTGGGCCTTCAGCACAAGCACGTGCCCGAGATCATGAAATACGCCGGCCTGACACGCCGCCCCATTTTCTTGCCCGCGGTTGGCAATTTCAGACAGGGCATGTTGGTGGAGTTGCCCCTATTTTTGGACGACTTGCCTGGCAAGCCTAAAGTGTCTGATGTCTACGAAGCCTTGCGCGCGCACTACGCCAGCAGCCAAAACGAAGGCGGCTGGGTCAGTGTGGTGCCAGCCGAAGAAAGCGGTAAGTTGGGCGCTACGGGCAACAATGATTCCAATAAACTTGAAATTCGCGTGTTCGGCAATGAAGCCCACCGCCAAGCCGTGGTCATTGCTCGCTTGGACAACTTGGGCAAAGGCGCCAGCGGCGCCGCTGTCCAAAACCTAAAGCTAATGCTGGGTTTGTAACCCCCCGAAACTTATTTGTCGAAGTCTTCTTCTGGGGCGCCCGATAGCTTGACCACTTTGCGGACGACTTCGGAAGAAAAACCGCGGGTCAGTAAAAAGCGGTAGTGCTTGGCGCGCTCGTTGGCATCGGCGGCTGGGCTGCCAAATTTCTTTTGCCAAATGTTCTGAGCCCTCTCAAACTCAGAGTCTTTGAGCTCAAGCATGGCCTGAGATATAGCAGCCGGTGCCAGCCCTTTGGCTTGAAGCTCTTGCTTGATTCGGCCATTGCCCAGCTTGGGAGCGCGGTGATTGAGAACCGACTCCAAGACGCGGGTTTCGTCGATGAAGCCTTTGGCTTGGAGGTCGTCGAGTGCTTTTGCCAGCTCGCCTGGCACTTCTTCGTGGGGGGACAGTTTGCGAACCAGCTCAGCCCGAGAGTGTTCGCGCTGCGACAAAAGCCGCAGCGCACGTCCTTTGAGGGACAACTTAAACCCGGGCTGAGCCATTGATCAAGGAACGCAACTTTTGAAACGCGCTGGTTTAGGCCGCTGTGACCGCTTCGGCCAGCAAAGGAATGCCCAAAGACTCGCGCACTTTGTTTTCGATTTCGGCGGCCAACTCGGCGTTTTCGCGCAAGAATTCGCGGGCATTGTCGCGACCCTGGCCGATTTTTTCGCCCTGGTAGGCGTACCAAGCGCCCGATTTGTCGATGATTTTGGCTTCGACGCCCATGTCGATGATTTCGCCCTGGCGGCTGATGCCTTCGCCAAACAGAATGTCGAATTCGGCCGTTTTGAAGGGCGGTGCCACTTTGTTTTTGACCACCTTGACTTTGGTTTCGTTGCCGATGGCATCGTCGCCGCGTTTGATGGTGCCGGTGCGGCGGATGTCTAGGCGTACAGAAGCATAGAACTTGAGCGCATTGCCACCGGTGGTGGTTTCGGGCGAGCCAAACATGACGCCAATCTTCATGCGGATTTGGTTGATGAAGATGACCATGCAATTGGTTTTCTTGATGGTGGCGGTGAGCTTGCGCAGGGCTTGGCTCATGAGGCGGGCTTGGAGGCCTGGCAGAGAGTCGCCCATGTCGCCTTCGAGTTCGGCTTTGGGTGTGAGCGCGGCCACGGAGTCGATGACGACCAGATCGACAGCACCTGAGCGAACCAGACTGTCGACAATCTCAAGGGCTTGCTCGCCGGTGTCGGGTTGGCTAATCAGGAGGTCTTGCAGGTTGACACCGAGTTTTTGGGCGTACTGAATGTCCAAGGCGTGCTCTGCATCGACGAAAGCGCACTGGCCGCCGATTTTTTGCATTTCGGCAATGACTTGCAAGGTGAGTGTGGTTTTGCCAGAGGACTCTGGGCCGTATATTTCAACCACACGGCCGCGTGGCAAACCGCCTACGCCAAGGGCAATGTCGAGGCCCAAGGAACCGGTTGACACAACTTGGATGTCTTCGATGACTTCGCCTTCACCCAAGCGCATGATGGTGCCTTTGCCAAATTGTTTTTCGATTTGGGCCAGGGCTGCCTGCAGGGCTTTGGTTTTGTCGCTGTTTTGGTCGCTCATGAAAATCTCCTTGAGAATCAACGGGTTAAAAATGGTGCATTCAGAAAGTTGATTAAAGACTGGATGCTTGAACAGTACTGTAACGGCATTGTCTCAACGATTCAATAGATTTTTTAGTCAGTTTGCTTTACTATTTGCAAATGCCAGTCAATGACAGTTTGATCCCCCTGAGCGAGGCCAGTGCGCGCATGCAATCGGTCAGAGACGACCGCTGGCGCGAAACCCATTTGGGCCGCTTGTTGGGGCATGCCATGCGCCAATTCGATGCCCGTGTTTTAAACCTCATGGCCAACAACGATCAGGTACCACTGGCTCTTTCCAATTTGGCCGCGCGCGATCAAATCAGTGCAGCGCACATCCACATCACTCGGCATTTGTCGCTTCAAGGCTCTAGGCTCACAGAGCTTGCCCAAGCCGCCGGCATGAGCAAGCAAGCAATGGGAAATTTGGTCGATCAGTGCGAGGCATGGGGCTTGGTCAAGCGTGAAAACGACACGCGCGATGCACGTGCACGCCAAGTGGTGTTCACGGAAAACGGTTTGGCGTGGCTTGCCGCATTCCAGAGCGCAGTGGCACAAGCCGAGGAGGAATTCAAGGCATCGGTCGGTGATGAAATTGCCACAGTGGTTGCATTGGGCTTAGAGGCCTATTGCATGTAATGCACAAGGGATGGCCGTCCAAGAAGAAACTTTCACCGCTACAGGCTCAGAGTCGCCTAAAATTTACAGCACACGCCTCTTTGGCGCAAAAGAAACAGCCGTAAGTCGGCAATGAAGCGGGAGACAAGCATGCGCATTTTGATAGCCGAAGACGATCAGGTGTTGGCAGATGGTTTGTTGCGCAGTTTGCGCAGTGCAGGTGCTGCCGTCGATCATGTGGCCAGCGGCACAGAGGCCGATGCAGCACTCATGACCAACAATGAGTTCGATTTGCTGATCCTCGATTTGGGCTTGCCCAAAATGCATGGCCTCGAAGTGCTCAAAAAACTTCGAGCACGCGGCTCAACCTTGCCGGTGCTTATCTTGACTGCAGCAGACAGTGTCGAAGAGCGCGTTAAAGGTTTGGACTACGGTGCAGACGACTACATGGCCAAGCCATTCAGTCTGCAAGAGCTTGAAGCACGCGTTCGCGCATTGACAAGACGCGGCATGGGCGGCGCCACATCGCAGATCAAACATGGCCCGTTGATATACGACCAATCAGGCCGTGTGGCCACCATCGACGGCAAGATGGTGGAGCTGTCTGCACGCGAATTGGGCTTGTTGGAAGTTTTATTGCAACGTGCTGGCCGCTTGGTCAGCAAAGACCAACTCGTCGAGCGTTTGTGTGAGTGGGGTGAAGAGGTTAGCAACAATGCCATTGAGGTGTACATCCACCGCTTGCGCAAGAAAATTGAAAAAGGCCCCATCCGCATTGCCACGGTGCGCGGCCTGGGTTATTGCCTTGAGAAAATACCAGGTTGATGCTGGGTCTATGCCGGCAGAAGTCTTCGCTGCATGAATCCTAAAAAAAATTGGCAGCTGTCTTTTTTTCGGCGCGAGCAACGTTCGTTGTTTGGCGAAATTTTGGACTGGATGCTCACACCCTTGCTGTTGTTGTGGCCAGTCAGTTTGGCGCTCACGTGGTTGGTGGCGCAAGGCCTTGCCAACAAACCCTTTGACCGCGCATTGATTTACAACGTTCAAGCTTTGGCGCAATTGGTCAAGTTCAGCCCCGATCAGCAGCGCATCCAGTTCAACTTACCGCAACCCGCCAGCGAGCTTTTGCGGGCCGATGATGCCGACTTGGTTTACTACCAAGTGATAGGTCCTAAGGGCGAGCTGCTTGGGGGCGATCGAGATTTACCGCAGCCCTTGGACGAAGAAAAATCGGGCAGTTACGACGTCAAAATTCGGGACGACGAAATGCGCAGCTTAGAAGTGCGCGTGGCTTACACATGGGTGCAATTGGCGTCAGAAAACTCACCCTTTGGCATCGGGCCTGTGTTGGTTCAAGTGGCAGAAACACGCGAAAAAAGATCGGTGCTGGCAACCGAAATTATCAAAGGCGTGATGCTGCCGCAATTTGCAATTTTGCCTTTGGCGGTCTTGTTGGTTTGGCTCGCATTGGTGCGCGGCATCAAACCATTGTCAGAACTGGAAGAGCGAATTCGCGCCAGAAAATCCGATGACCTCAGCCCCTTGGACGAAAAGGCCGTGCCCATGGAAGTAGCACCTTTGGTGTCCTCGGTTAACGACCTGTTGCGGCGATTGAAAGACTCCATTGCCACACAAAAAAGATTCTTGGCAGATGCTGCGCATCAATTGAAAACGCCTTTGGCGGGTTTGCGCATGCAAGCCGATTTGGCTCAGCGCAAAGATGCCAGCGAAGATGAATTGAAGCACTCTCTAAAACAAATTGGACGCGCAAGTGTGCAAGCCACCCACACGGTCAATCAATTGCTTTCATTGGCCCGCGCAGAAGGTGGTGGCGCCATCGACATGCAGGCATGCGACATGGAGGCCTTGATCAGCGAGGTCTTGAATGACTCTTTGCCACATGCCATGGACAAGGGCTTGGACTTGGGCTACGACGGTGTCGATACCGACAACAAACGCCGTTTCTTAAAAGTCCAAGGCAACCCAACTCTGTTGAAAGAGATGATTCGCAACTTGGTCGACAACGCCATTCACTACACGCCCAGCACCGAAGAACGCATGGGGGTGATTACAGTGAGATTGCTGGTTGACCCTTACAGTCAAGCCCTGGCGGTCCAAGTAGAAGACAACGGCCCAGGCATTGCGCCAGCAGAGCGTGAGCGTATTTTTGAGCCTTTTTATCGCGCACTGGGAAGCAACGTCGATGGCTCAGGTTTGGGCCTGCCTATCGTGCGTGAGATTGCGCAGCGACATGGCGCCACCGTGTCGGTAGATGTGGCGCACCCAGGTCAAACTCCTTCAGGCGCGTGCTTCACCATTCGCTTTGCGCGCGTCAGCAACAAATTCAAAACCAGCCTCTGACATCAGGCGGCCTTGAACAAGTTCAATTGCAAACGCTCACGTTCAACGACCACAGCGATTGCCGGATGGGCAGCCACTTTTTGAACATGAGACCACAAGAAGGTGTACGAGGTGGGGTCGATGCCGGCAATTGAGCCCCAACGTGTCAATGTCAAGGCGTAAGCGTCGAGAGGGCCAACTTGCTCGCCAGACAGCCAGCCTGTTGCGTTTGAATTTCGCACAACGATGTCTTGCAATTCACCCATCAAGCTTTTGTAAGTCTGGGTGTTGAAAGTTTTCAATTCAGCTTGCACATCGGGCGCGTCGCAAAACTTTTGCGGCATGAAAACATGGGTAAAGGTTGGGTGAACAGTGTTGTTCATCCATGCCAATGTCTCGATAGCTTTTGCGCGAGCTACCGGTGCGGTTGGCAGATAGTGAGCCTCGGGAAACTTTTGATCGAGGTACAAAATGATGGCCAAAATTTGAGTGATCACTTGACCCTCGTCAACCAAGACGGGCACTTGTCCGCGCGGATTGATGGCTTTGTATTCTTCGCCGTTTTGTTCACCTTTGTGCAACTTCACCATGTGTGGCTCGTAAGCAGCGCCAGACAATTGCAACAGGCAGTGCGGCACAAAAGAACAAGCGCCAGGTGAAAAGTAAAGTTTCAAGCTCATGATGTTTTCCTTGTGATGACCACATTGTCGGGTTCAATTTGCTGCAACCTGCGCTCAGGTTCGGTAACGCTTTCGGGTGCAAAACCCCAGGCTTCAAACAAGCCTTCACGCCAACTATAAAACATGCCATTCAAGACCATCAGGGTCAGAATCAGCCATCGCAGCTTCATGTGTTTCATTGGGGGCGCACACTGACTTCTGAACTGCTGATGGCTTTGCGCCCTTCGGCTGTCATGACTTGCAGGGCGCCTTGGTCGTCAACGCCCTGGCAAAGCCCAATGATGCCGTCGCTGGTGCCAACCTCGAAGCCCTGCAATGCATCCCTTGTGTGAAAGCGTTGCTGCAGGGGCCCAAAGCCATGGATTTCGAAATTCCTCAAGGTGTCGAGCAAAGGTTTGGCCACGCGTTCCAAGACCAGAGGTGCGCTTGCCCCCTCCCAAAACTCTGCGATGGCCGCTGGCGGCGTTCTAAGGTCGTTGTTGGGGGGTAACTGCACATTAAGGCCAACACCGATCACGGCGTAGCTTTGCCCGCCTTGGCTGGCGGCCTCAATCAAGATGCCGCCCAGTTTTCTTTGCTGGTGCCACAAGTCATTGGGCCATTTGAGTTGAATGTCGGGGCCAAGAGATTCAGCCAAGCTTAGACCCACAGCCAAAGACAGGCCAGACCAGTTCTGAGGTTGGTAGGGCAAGCCCAAAGAGAAAGTCAATGCGTGGCCGCGTTGCCCCATCCACGCGCGACCTAAGCGTCCTTTGCCAGCTGTTTGCTGCTCGGCGATCAACAAGACAGGGTCGCAGCAACCTTGACGGGCGCGCCGCATGAGCTCGGTGTTGCTGGAATCAATCTCAGGCAGGATTTCAATGCTGAACCCAGGCCAATCTGATACCACCGATTGCCAAATGGCTTCGGCAGTCCATTTGAGCACTTGTGGGGGAGGGTGAGCCTCTGTGTTCAAGTTCAACTCGTTCAGTGACGATGCAAAAGGGCGCAGGGCCTAGTCTGCTTTTTTCTTTGCCTGCTTCAGCTCTTTTTTGAGCTTCTTGATTTTTTTCTCAATCTTTTTAATTTGACTGGGAATTTTGGGCGTGGCGGGTCGTCGCTTCGGTGCCAACAAGGTTTTGCGGCAATTGGGGCTGCCACACCAGCAAGGGTATTCCGCCTTGAGTTTGGGCGTGTAAGGCTCGTCAATGATCAAGCCGTAGTCGTAGTTGAGCTCTTCACCAGCTTTAATGTTGCGCAAGGCTTTGATGAAGATACGGTCGTTTTCTTCGTCGGCTTCACAGTTGGGGTTGCAACTGTGGTTGATCCATCGCGATGAGTTGCCGCCATGCAGGGCGTCAATCACTTTGTCCTCGTTCACATGGAAGTAGAAGGTGTGATTGGGGTCGGAAGGGTCGTGGGGGTGGCGGTCTTGCGCCTCATCCCAGCTGATCACTTCACCGACGTATTCATAAAGGGTTTCGCCTTCAGCGATGTCTTGAAGGGCAAAGACGCCTTTGCCGTGGACGCCCGAACGGCGAACTTGCACGCGGCGGCCTGATGCACTTGGCGCTTTGGCGGGGGTGCTTGGCTTGGCGGCGGGCTTTGAAGTCGATTTTGTCGACAGGTTCGATTTTTTGACCACGGCGTTAAAAATTTGTTATGGTGAAAACATGTGGGCGCGCGTGTGCGCGTGCCCGTGTGTGTACACGTGCGCATGCGCGCACGCGAGACCGGATTGTATGAGATGAAAACATTGGT